>Ga0315277_10000686_pt1 | contig 52346 bp, 61 predicted proteins | sample YL17G05_15_MG_FD_203695 | JGI IMG/M metagenome (GOLD analysis project Ga0315277, IMG submission 203695) | Sediment microbial communities from Yellowstone Lake, YNP, Wyoming, USA - YL17G05_15 | ecosystem: Environmental > Aquatic > Freshwater > Lake > Sediment | place: USA: Wyoming | collected... | reverse complement strand
TGGATTTTGAACGCGTCTCGCCGCACTCTACCAAACTCGCCGCGCCGCTGCGCCTCGACTGCGCCCTGACATATCGCCTCCCCGCGGGGACCGCAGCCGAATATGCCCCGACCAGGCGGGTCGAACGCGAACTCAGCACGGCAGAGTGGATTCAGGTTTTGGACAAGGCCTGGCAAGTGGGCATACCGCACGTCACGTTCACCGGAGGCGAGGCCACACTGCGCCAGGACTTGGTCGAGCTCATCCGGCACGCCGAAGACATTGGCCAGGTCTGCGGCTTGCTCACCGATGGCCTGAGGCTTGTTGATAAGACCTATCTTGAACAGCTCTTGCAGAGCGGCTTGGATCACATTCTTCTCATCCTTCAGCCTGGCCGAGCAGAATTGTGGAAGGCCCTTGAGACCATCCTTGCCGAGGATGTATTTGTCACCGTGCATCTCACTGTCACACAGGAGAATGCCCCCCGGGCAATCGCCGATTTGGAGAAGCTTGCCGCCCTTGGCTGCAAGTCTCTTTCTCTTTCGTTTGCCAATCCCGGTATTTCGGCGTCGATCCTGGCTAACACCGCCTCGTCTCTGGGACTCGCGCTCAAGTTCGACCTGCCTGTCCCCTACTCGGCAGACAATCCTGTGGCTCGCGAGACCGCGCAGGATGGGATTCCGGACGGTGCAGGAAAGGCCTGGCTGTATGTCGAGCCTGATGGCGACGTTCTTCCAGCCCAGGGAATGGCTGGGAGCGTCCTCGGCAATCTCCTGCGTGATCCCTGGGAAAAGATCTATCGCCCGTAGAGAGACCACCGGCAAATCCAGTCTTGGCTGGAAATCGCTTCCAAGATTCTGCTCGGCGGCGTCTCGCGGTTGTGATTCTTCTTTGTCTGCTGTACCACGACGACTGGAGAGACTAGGCGCCAGCGGCTCAGCCCGTTGCCATTCCGTTGTGGGCTTTCATACGCAAGGCGGTCGCGCCTCGGTCCTCCGGGCTGATGGTGCCGCTTTCTGACTTCTGTATGGACTGGCATAGGCGTTACCTCCAACAGGCATCCTGGACGCGCGCGCTGTGCAACTACCTGCTTGAGAAGGCGGGAATTTCCGTGGCCGAACGCGTCCTGGAGGTGGGTTGCGGCACCGGGGTCATTCTGCACGAGACCGCGCAAAGTGCACTGAGGCCACGCCGCGCCAATTTCACAATCCATGGCCTGGACGTGGCCGCGGAGCCATTGCTGCAGGCCAGGCTTTACGAACCCTCCGCGCACCTGACCCGCGGCGATGCCCACGCGCTCCCTTATGGAGAGCACCTCTTCAACATCACCTTCTGTCATTTCCTGCTCCTGTGGGTTAAGGATCCCCGGCGGGTCCTGCTCGAAATGAAGCGCGTCACATGCCTGCATGGCCATGTCCTCGCGTTGGCCGAGCCGGACTACAGCGCGCGGGTGGATCACCCCGATGCTCTTGCACCTCTCGGAGAGTGGCAGGAGCTATCCCTGGCGCAGCAGGGCGCCAACACAGCGATCGGATCCAGGTTGGCCGATCTCTTTCGCGAGTGTGGAATGAAGATCGTGGAAACTGGAACGATCACGCCGTGGCAGCCTGAGACTTACACGGATGACGAATTTGCAGGCGAGTGGGATGTTCTGCGGGCAGACCTGAAAGACCTGATCCCGGAAAGCGAGCTTGATCGGATGATGCAGTTGGATGCACAGGCGCGCCTGCGGGGAGACCGTGTGCTGCACGTGCCGACGTACTTTGCACATGCTCAGGTATAATCAGTGCCGCACTACCCTGGAGCCCTACTTGGAACCAAATCCCAGCGAAGACGTTCCCGCCTCACCCTCCTCTGCCCCGGCGGCATCCGAATGGAAACGCACCTTGGTCGACCTGCTCGAAACGGTCGTCCTGGCCTTCGTCTTGTTTCTGATCATAAATGCCGTCTCGGCCCGCGTGCGCGTCGATGGCCTGAGCATGCTGCCCACACTGGAAAACGGTGAATTTGTCCTGGTCAACCGCCTCGCCTACAGGGTCGGAGAGCCCACCCGCGGCGATATTGTTGTTTTCCGCTCGACCACGCAGCTGGACCTGGATCTCATCAAGCGCGTCATCGGGATGCCAGGCGACCAGGTGCGAGTTGCGGATGGGCAGGTGAATGTAAATGGCGTCGCCCTCAGCGAGCCATACATCAACGCGCAGCCACGCTACAGCGGCGATTGGAGCGTTCCGGAAGGATACTTGTTTGTCCTGGGCGATAACCGCAACGATTCCTCCGATTCGCATGCCTGGGGTCTTCTGCCCATCAAGAATGTGATCGGAAAAGCCATGCTGATTTATTGGCCGCCGCCCGAGTGGGCGATGATTGATCATGTTAATGTCGCGGTCGCCGCGCCATAGAGGTAACGATGACTGAGACACCTGCAGCTGAGCAGCCTCCCGCTCCGGTTCCGTGTGACGAATGCCAGGCCGGAGTGAAGCATCTCCACTTCATTACGTATTTCACCTGGCTGGGCGACGAACTTGTCATGGTTCCCAATTTCCCGGCCTGGATCTGTGACGTTTGCGGACGCAGGGACTACGACGAGAAGTCCATCTCATGGCTCACAATGCTGCTCAATCCCGATGCCGGAAAGCCGCAAAAGCCAATGTCGGCCCCGCCTGCTCGCAATCGTCCGCCCGCCGCACCTCCATCTCCGCAATCTTGAGCCCGGAATTGGCACAGGGCAGCCGCCGGATTTCCCTGGGAGCACGGATTCCGCTGCGCTGCCTCGCTTGACCGGCCCATTTCCGAATGATACAATGCGCCCGCTTTCCTGATGTCGCATCGAGATCGGGAGGCGAGCGCCCCCATCGTCTAGAGGCCTAGGACGCGACCCTTTCAAGGTCAAAACTGGAGTTCGAATCTCCATGGGGGCACATCGCTATAGACAAACATTTGCGCAGCCCTTCACCATCGAACGCCCTCACGGTAAGTAATAGCCGATCTGTTTGAGTATGACGGTGGCTGTGCCTGCGCCTGTTGCTGCCCATCCTATGCAGATAACGTTGGACGTTATTTTCAAATGGAACTCGGAACCGATGTATTGATTAGCTACCTGGGTCCACCAAGAGTGCATCTTGGTAGGTGTTGCCCCCTCGTATGGTTGAGACCGGAATTGGATGGGCGCAGTACCTGTATCCTTGAACAAAAGAGTAAGGATGCAATTATTCTTATTTAGGAGAGCACCTGTGGTGATCTCGAGTTCCACCCACGAGACGGCCGAGAAGCCAAGAGTGGGGCTGAGTATGGTGATCACATCACCTATCTGCCAGTTGGCGGGAACATTGGCATCGAAGGTAATGGTGGTGGTTGCAACGACGCAGGAAATGATGCGGGCATAATTGCCGCGGGTGGTGTTATGGAGGCGCATCTTGGCGTTGTTGGTAGTCGATGCGCAGACCATTGCATCATCATTGCCGGTAACGAGGGTATAAGTGATGGCGGCGCCACCGGGAAGGGTGGCTATGGTGCCGGCAAAGTTGCTGGCGTTGCAGGAATTGTTACGGTAAATCTCGTTAGTATCCGGGGAAAAGGTCAGGTGCTCGTGAACGTCGATGACCTCCCTCACCGCCTGCTCGCTCGCCACTGCGGTGTCCGCCCCCGGATCGCCCACAGTGGTGACAAGTGTCAGGCCGTCCTTCAGTGTTTTTGAATTCGCCCCGTTCCATTGGGGGATCTTGCTATCGGTATTGGTAGCTGGACTGATCACATCTCCGCCACCGCCCTGGCCCCACCGCAGGTCGATCACGTACTTATAGCGCTCGCCCTCCATCCCCTCGATCGTGGTCATATCAGCGACCAGCTTCACCGCCCACAACGGTTGCGTGCCCGCTGGCACGGCCGGGATGTCCTCCACCGAGATCCCCTCCAGGATCTGCGTCTCGCCCACCGTCACCACGAACTCCCCGTTCTCGTCCACCGAGATCAGCACCAGCAGCGCATCCTCATCCGGCACATAGCTGCTGAGATCGATGGGCGTCGGGCTCCCCCACATCCACCCCGTCGGCGTCGACGTGGCCGACGGATAGATGGTCAGCGTCATCCCACTCGGCACCGCCATCCATGGCGTGAACTGCTCGCCGTGCACCCATACGGTGTCATGGCTCGGGAATGCGTGCATCTCCCCATGCATAGGTACGGACGACTGCACCGAGGGCGCATCCCACATCGGGATCCAGCCGACCACCTCCTCCAGCGTCGGCCGGTCCTGGTTCCTCCCCACCTTGACCAGGTAGCCGGCGATCGCCGGCACGCGCTGGTTGAATACCGTGTGCGGCACCCCGCCGAAATCCCGCACCCAGATGAATCGCCGGTCGCTGCTGTCCGGATACACCTCCCCCGCCGCGTTCCCGATCACCCCCACCCACTGGTGGGGCTTCAGCTGATACGGATCCAGCCGAGTTTGCAGCGACTTGCGCAGCCTGTCGACCTTTGCCATCTTAGAAGTTCCTCACGGCCACAGCAAGCCACCCGATGCCGAGCTGCGTCTGCAGATCGCCCCGTCGATCGACCCACGTGGTCCCGAAGTCATGCGAGAAGTACACCGTCAGGCCCGTTTGAATGAGCCAGTTCTGGCTGTCCCCGAGGTTCCACACCGCACCGTTGCCGTATGCCCCGATGATGGTCCCGAAGGTTGCCCCGTGGTCGGATGACTTCACCGTGATATATGTTTGTGAGACCATGATGTAGCGCCCCAGGGGATCCGCACCCACACCCTCCCAGCGAGCCGGGGGACTAGTGTTGATCTCTATGAAGTTCAGTCCGTTATCCGGCGTGCATGCAAAACCCGGCGAGCGGTTCCACATGATGAAGGTCGCCCCATTCACATTCCCGCGCGACAGATATCCGCCGGCACCCGATCCGTTCCCATAGTTGGTCGCCCGCAGGAATGTACCGTCACGATTGGCTTGCAAGAGAGCTACTGGGATCCACGAATTCCAGGCAGTCCATACTCCGGCCCCGTACACCATGGGGCTGGCACAGTGCGCGTTGAAGCCCGTCAGAGCCTTGGCCGTCAGTCCCTCGGACGTGCCCACGTACCATCTGCCCGGCTGGTTCCATCCACTCTGCAGGATCGCAGCGATCTCGTCATCAACACCGCGATTGAGTGCCGCCGCCATGACCACGGGGCTGGTCGTCGAACCGGCCAGCAGGGTCCACTCCTCTCCCGGGCCCTGCGATACCCATAATCGCCCCTCACCCCCATACTTCTGTGTGTGCAGAATGGCCAGGCCCGAGGTCTTCGAGATGTCGAAGGCCCAGATGTGGTCGATCGCATCGGTATCCAGTCCCGAGCTCCAGCCGTACCAGTGGGGCTTTTCCGTGTCGAAGTCCTGGGTGTACCAGATGCCTTTGCCCGGGATGGCCAGCACCACATTCGGCGGGCCGTCCTCACCGACCGGCGACTCCTCTAGGACCGGATCTGTCGGCAGTGGCGGCAGGGGCGGCAGGGGCGGCAGCACCGGCATCGTCGGCAGTTCATCGCCCACGGGGATGTCCCCGTTCACCGTGTTCTCTGCGAAGGTCTCCTGCTCCCCGCTCCACTCGAACCACAGGAAGCCCGATTTCATCTCGTACTTCAGCTCGATATGCCGCACCACGATGCGCCCGTCGAACTCGATCCCCCGCGGCGTGTCCCCTGCCTCGAGTGTCAGTCCCACATACTGCTCCGGGCAGATGTCCACCATGCGATTGTTCTGTGCCAGCGGGATCTCGAAATCGAATTCCCGGTTCGCCCGTCCCAGCCGCAGCCCGGCGATCTCGTTCGCCTGCTCCTGGCTCGCCACGATCAGGTCCGCCTCCGCGCTCACCGCCTGCGATCCGAAGTGCTTCAAGATGTGCCCCGCTGCCAGGCTGTAGATCGCCTGCTGCTCTCCGCCTCCGGCCAGACTCGCCACCTGCAGCAGTTGCGTCACCTGCTCCATATTCTGCCGCATCACCAGCTCGTCCCGCCAATCCCCCTTCTCCACCGTCATCACCGTCGGAAATGCCGATCGGTCGTCCTCGGCCACGAACTGCGGATCGATCCGCAGGAACAGCCTGCCATAGCGGTCGCACAGCGGCCTGGCCAGGATCCGCGCCCCGATCGCTGCCAGCTGCCCCCACAGCGTCGTCTCCGAATTCGGGAATATATCCGCGATCCGGCCGTCGTCGCTTCGATACACGTCCATCACTGCGGCGATCGTGGACCGCCAGGTGATGATGTGCTGCAGCGCCTTGTCCACCGTCAGCTGCTGCACCTCATTCCATTCCCCCGGTGTCGCGGTAGCATTGTTCAGTCCCAGCATCGACGTCCCGATCCGGTCTAGCCAGGCCTGTGGCCCCAGCACCTCCAGCCTCGCCGTCCCGCCCGTTCTCGGATTCGCCCGGATCTCATCCGTGGCCAGCCAGCCGATCGCCACCACATTCTCTGATCCAGCCACCGGGCCGATGCTGATCTTCGTGTCGTCGTACCAGTCCTCCGCCACGAGCGTGATCATCGCATGCTTGCGGATCACCTCCAGCGTCGACTGCGGCAAGTAGACATTCAGTCCCAGCCGCCATCCGCCGTCGTCATAATCGCCCGATCCCTCCGGCGGCCCGAACACCGTCAGTAGTGGATCGGCATCCGAGAAGATGCGCACCGTTCGATAGGCCGTGCTGCTCTTCCCATTCACCGCCCCCGCTGTGAACGCGATCCAGTATCGCCCCGTCGCGGCATATCGGACGACCGGCGTCGCCGTGCCCCCGCCCGTCACCGTTCCCCCCGGCGCACTCACCGATCGGGAGCTGATGCTCGATCCCAGGACCCACGAACCAGACAGGTCGAACGCCACGTCGACATAATCGCCCTCGAGCCTGGCCACACGCCGCGCCGGGCCCGCCACGATCACCGGCGCGAAGTTCGCGTTCTGGCCGTTGTAGGCGGTCTCCCCGTCCACCAGCACTGCCTCGCCCTCATTGACCACCAGTGGCTTCGCCCACAGGCACCAATCCGCGATCACCGTCATGAAGATATTGTCCGCCCAGACGATCTCCGAGGTCAGCCCGATGTACAAGTGTGTGGCATCCGCCGCCGCCCCGACGACCTCCGACTTCCGGGCACGGCAGCTGCCCAGGTCGTCGTCCCCCTGCGATGATCCGATCAATATGGTCATCCCCGCCAGCACATCCGTGTAAACGCCCTCGATCGTCACTCCGTCGAGGTCATATATGACCTCCAGCACCATGTCCTTGCTCGTGAAACTCTGGTTCACGCGGCATGCAAAAACGACCGGCGGCAAGTCGGCATCCACGAAGAGCCGCGTCCTCTGCCGCGGCCCTCGCAGCAGCGCTGGCTCGGGATCTATCAGTGCTCTAGCCATAATTCCTGTTTCCGCATCGGCTGCCCCGCCGCGAGGCGGCTTCCAGCCGCCATCGCAAGTCCTTGCGACATGAGTCGCAAGAATCGGCCACTACGATCCCTCCTGAAGTTCCAAAAATGTGAACTCGATCACGTAGTTGTTGCGCATCGAATAGGCCCGCCCCGGTTCAGGGAATGGCCAGCTCATGATCGCCGAAAACACTGCATACTCGTCAGCGCCCCCGTCCTCGCTGCTCAGTTTCGTCTGGATGTACACCGTCGCCGAGGCGCCCGTGCAGAAGCTCTTCAGCTGGTCCCGTTGCGCCGTCGTCAGCGTCCCGAAGGTCCACGTCGCAGTCGGGAATCCCTGCCCGATCGATGCCCCGGAGCCCAGCTGCACCAGCGCCGAATAATCCTGATAGGTGGACCGCGGCGCCGGCAGCGGCTCTGCCAGCTGCTCCACGTTCGTCATCTCTTCCAGAGTGGTTCCTATCTCAAAGTCCGACATCTATCCTCCGACGTCGGGCGGCTTCCAGCCGCCACGACGAGCCCTGGCGACATGAGTCGCCACGGGGAGCGTCGTCCCAATTTCGAATTGCTCCATCAGCCACCGCCCAGTAGTTTCTGCATGTTCTCCAGCATCTGCTCCTCACTGTCGGCGATCATCACGCTCGCCTGCTGCAGGCTCAGCCCGCCCGCCAGGTTCACCGTCAACTGCTGTTGCTGGCTCGTGCTCATCTGCTGCACCGGCCGCGCCACCATCCTGGCGATCGCCCGCGGATCGATCCCCCGCGCCATGCCTAGGGTGAAGCCCTCACCGGCCATCAGGCCCAGCTTGAACGTCTCCATGCTGGGCGAATGCGCGTTCAGAGTCTTCTGAATCGTGTCTAGGACCGCCTGCGCCGCCTTCCGCGCTGCCTCCACCAGCAGGCTCAGCCCACTGTTGAATCCACTGACGATCCCGTTAATGATCGACCTCCCCAGCGCCGCCCAGTCCACCCGGAAGACGGTGAAGATCGCGTTCCTTCCCCAAGCTGCCATCCGTGCCATCCAGTCCATCGTGTTCCGCCAGGCGGTCTCCATCCAGTTCGTTAGGCCGGAAAGGTCGATGCGGATGCGCTCCGCCCCGCTCCTCATGGCCTCCCCGATGTTGAACATCCCCTCTTGCGCCCACGTCACCAGGTTCCTCCACATCGTGGAGAAGCCCCACTTCAGGATTGTCCACAGTTGCTCGGCCGTCGTGCGGATCCCGCCGAAGTTGTTCCGAAACGCCAGGTACAACAGCCCCAGCGTCCCGATGATCAGCAGGATCGGGAATACCACCGTCGCCAGCACCGCCGCGATCGATCCCACAACGCCGACGATTGTGGCCAGCGAGATCCCGGCCGTGCCCAGCAGCCCGATCGCCCCAATCACGGCCGAGACGAGGCTCACGATCGATCCGATGAACCCGATCACCGGTCCCATCAGGATCAGCAGCCCGCCGAGGACTAGGATCCCATCCTGTACGGACGTGGGCAGCTTCAGGAACAGGTCCAGCAGTCGGTTCAACGTTTCCACCACCCTCAGCACGATCGGTATCAGGCGCTCCCCCAGCATCGCCGCCGAATTCTCCAGCTTTGCCTTCATGATCGTGGTCTGCACGCTTACGTCGCCCTGGCTCTTCGCGAAGAAGCCCTGCATCTTTGTCGTACCTTCCATGATCAGCGCATACCGGGCCTGCACCAGCGCGCCCTCGCTCAAATCGCCGTTCGCGTCCTGCAGCCCCATCTCCATCGCTTTCGCTTTGACGGTCGCATCCGAGAGGGCGATGCCGAATTTCTTCAGTTCCATGCCCCGGCCGACCAAGCCCGACTTCAGCAGTTCAAACACGGCCGACGGATCAATGCCCTTGAAGACCGCGATGTCTGAGGCCAGCTGCACCATGCTCTGCGACATTTGCGCCGCCTTGCCGGTCGTCAGACCGATCTGCGTGAACAGCAGGCCGAAGTCCGCCACGCCCTCCAGCGCCTTGCGCTGGCTCTGCCCGAACGCATCCGCCGACGTCTTCGACCACGCCAGCACATCATCCGACATCTCGCCGAACACCAGGCGCATCTTGCCCCTGGCGTCGTTCAGATCGCTCGCCGCCTTGATCGAAGCCGCTCCGATCCCGATCAACGGCAGTGAGATCCCGATGGTCATGGCCCGCCCGATGTTCTGCATCTCGCGCCCGATGCTCATCCCCAGCTTCGACAGGTCCTGCAGGCTGGCCGTTGCTGTGGAAACGCCGCTCTTCACCCCGCTGGCGTCGATCGTCACCTTGCCGTACGCGCTGCCCAGATTGATCGCCATTTACCACAGACCTCTCGCGTCCATCTTCCTCTTCACGATCCGGTTCGGATCCGGCGCGCTGTATTTTCCTGGCACCGTAGCAGGGCCGCCGTCAATCAGTTCCTTCTCGAGCTGCCGCCCCGCCATCAGGCACGCCTCATCGAACTGGAACGCCAGCCTCGGATCCTGCAGCCCCATGATCGAGCTCGGCCGCACCCCGTACGCCTCCCCCATCGCGTGCAGTCTCCACAGGTTCGTCCTCTCCCTCACGAAAGGGGCGCAGCTCGGCTGTCCCTCCATTTATCAAATTGAAGATCGCCATCTTGTCGTCGCCGGAGATCTCCGCCAGCGTCAGGTGTTCCTCATCCGGCTTGCCGTCCAGGGCCAGCGGCGGCTCCACCAGGCTCAGCTTCGTGATCAGGTCCAGCATTTCCGCGAACTGCCCGGCGTTCTTGGCCACCGCCTTCAGGTCCATCGCCTCCTGCCCGTTGCGGTTCGCCTCCTCCGCCATGTCCAGGATCGGCTCCGGCAGCTTGCCGGTCAGCATCAGGTCCGTCATTGTCACGTTCCGCAGCCTCACCACCAGCCCGCTCGGCAGCGTCACCTCGCGCAGCTGCTTCGCCCGCCACTCGGCCAGGGTTCCGCCGCGAGGCGGCTTCGAGCCGTCGTCGCCAGTCCCTGCCGAAGGCCCTCGATAGAGGGCGACATGAGTCGCAGGGATCCTTCTCTTGCTATTCCCGGTCATTCCAGTCCTCCGCCGCGAGGCCGCTTCGAGCGGCCATCGCAAGCCCTGGCACCGTGAGGTGCCATGGGCATCCAGGCCATCTGCCTGTCCGGCAGCGCCCTATGCTGCCGGACAGGCAATCTGAAATCGTGGTCCTACGATCCGCTGCCCGGCAGCTCCAGCGCCTCGGCCGTCTCGTGCGCCACGAACTCATACGGGAAGCCGTCCGGCCCGGCCACCGCCGTGCCCTTTATGCTCAGTATTAAGAACTTGCCATATTCGAACTTGCCCTCGGGGGCCTCTGTCAGCTTCGCCTTGAAGATTTTGCAATGCAGGTCGCCCAGGCTATCGTCCAGACTCTTGCCGAAGATCTGGAAATAGGGAAACGGTCCGACTGTCCCCTGCAGCGTCGCCGACTCGGCCGGCGAGACGCCGTCCACCGCCAGCGTGCGCCCGGTGATCAGCGCGTAAGCCGCCAGCGGGATCCCGCCATGATCTATCCCCCAATCCACGGCGATCGGGACCGTCTGGATCGCCTGGATCGCGTCGTCCCCGGCCATTTCGGCCGAGATCACGCGTTCCTTGAACTCCAATGTCTGCGCTGCAGGCAGATCGACCACCGTCAGCCCGTCGATGCTCACGAACTTCACCCCGTGCAGCCCGAAATTCTTCTCACCGTATGCCGAACTCTTGTCTGCCATCTGTTATCTCCCGTCGCGAGCGGGCCTCAAGCCCGCATCGTCCTAGATCCTTGGCGTTTTTCCAAGGACAAATGCCTGCCTGTCCTGGCGCCCTTTCCAGGGCCCCACGTGGGGCAGGTATCGACAATTAGCCCTTGCCCTCGTCCGGCCCCCTGCGCACTCGAGATTTGTCCGATAAGCTCCTCTCTATCCTCGCCTTCGCTTCCCGCGGGTTCCTCTCCGCCAGTTCGAAGTCCGGCCGCGGATACGTTAGTAGGTTCGCCGCCAGCTCATCGGGCACATCACAAACGTACCCGTTCGCCTTGTCCCAGCGATACTGCATGATCGTCCTCACCGTCGCCTTGCCCTTGTATCTGATCCTCATGCTCACCTATCCTTCCGTAACGAGGCGGCGTCATGCCGCCATCGCAAGCCCCGAAGTGCGGGGGCTTCGAGCCCCCAGCACGAGTCCTTGCACCACGAGGTGCAAGGGTCACACCACACGTCTCACGATCCCTCGATCTCCATGACCGGCCGCATCCTGGCCGCCGTGAAGAACATCGTCTCCATCGAACAGCCCAGCGCCGGATCGTCCTGGTTCAGCACACTGTTCGCGAACAGCACCTGCCACGTCCCCTCGCCGATCTTCGCCTCGTGCAGCAGGTCGAAGGTTCTGTCCATCGCCTGCTTGATCACGTCGTACCCCGCCCGCTGATAGACATACACGCCAAAGTTCGTCAGCATCGACCGCCGATAGGGCCCCGATCGGTACTCTATGGTCTCCACCACCAGCAGGCACGGCATGATCTCCTGGTTCTCGTCGAACGCCGCCGGCGTGTTCTGCCTGCTGATCTCGCGCACTTCGCTCCCGCTGTAGAACCCCCCGGTCAGCAGCGTTATCAGCACGTCGTCCGTCGCCAGCACCGCCTTCACGTCATCGATGAATGTCATTTCAGCCAGGTCTCCAGCGCCCCGCCCATCAGCCACACCGCCAGCGCCTGCACCACCGGCTGCTCCAGCATCGATGTCCCCAGGCCCACGCCCAGCCCCTCCGCATACGCGTCCATCTCCGCCCACGCCTCCTCGTCGCGCATCCAGGCCTTCAGCCTGGCCGTGAAGGCCTTCGAGTCCATCAGCACCGCCGTCTTGTAGCACAGGCAGTTCGGATGCAGCGGATACTCGATCGTCCCCACCGGATAGCGGCCGTCGTTCTTCTCCCCGCCGTTGACCACGTCGTCACACTCGTCCGGCTCCGGGTGCGCCGGCGATAGGTTGCACTGCTCCAGTTCCACCCACGGCTGCATGGCCAGCACCCTGTCCGTCGCCAGCGCGTGGATCTTCTGCAGTTCCGTCCTGGCCAGCCTCAGTGCGTTGTACGCCACGCCGCTCCCATCGCATTCATCACCGCTCAGCAGGCCCCCCAGGTCCCCGGCCGCGATCTCGCTCTTCGTCCGGCCGTATAGCCGCGTCGACGTCCACCGTGGGCAGTCTCTGCCCGCACCCAGGAACTGCTCCAGCTGCTCCGCCAGGTCCCAGGCGCTCGCCCCGTTTGCCACACCGTTCATGATCACCGCGTTGATCCCGTCCCGTGTATCCCGGTCCATGCTCCAGATCCGCATCGACAGGTTCAGCCCGTCCCCGTACAGGTACTCGGCCGCCACATCCAGCAGACGCCTCAGTTGCGGCTCGAACACCGCCGCGGGGCCGCTTCCAGCGGCCTCCGCAAGTCCCTGCCGTAGGCCCTCGGTAGAGGGCGACATGAGTCGCAGGGAGCCCGCCGACGCACTGGCCAGTGGTGCGATCAGCCTCTCATGCATCAGCGCCAGCACGCCGAACGGGATCGCCCCCGCCTCCTTGCGCGCCGTCGTCAACAATCTCGCCCACCGATCCACCACGTCGCCCCAGGCTCTCATCAGCTCCTGCTGCGCCGCGTAGCCCCGTATCCCGTCCAGTTTCCCCTCGCTCCCGCCCTGCTTCAGGATGATCCCCCGCGCCCTCTCGCCGAAGTCCAGCAGCATCTCATGCGTCTGCCCGGTGAAATACAGATGTAGCCGGACCATCGCCTTCTGCGAGGCCTGGTACATCCGCCCCAGCGGCACCTTCTCCAACTGCTGAACCAACTCGGCAGTCTTCACGCAGTTTCCAGACTTCCGGCTCTAAGAAAGCCGTGCCACAATTCGACGTCCTGGCCATCCTCGCCTTGGTAATGCACCCGGATAGACGGTGACAGTGTTGGCGCTTCCCGGTTGCCGTCCCACTGCCAGTGTCCCTCCATTTCTGGATGAATGTAGACATGCACCGTTTGCTCGAAGCTGGCCCCATAGCGGATAAACATACCCAGATCGTCACCCTCGAAGCACCAGTCCCCCGCTTGACCGACTCTGTCCAGCTCGCTCATGTCTTTTCTAAGTTGGCCCATCAAATGCTCAACCCTTTCAGCATGTCCGCATACCTTTGCGTATCGATCCCCTGGCCCGTCAGGATATCGATATCCACGCCCGGCAGATACTTCGCCATGATCGCCTGCACTACCTCGTCCTTCACGCCCAGCAGCTTCAGCCGCATCCCTGCATCCGCCAGGTCCCGGATATCCGTCGGCGTCAGACTCTTCGCCGTCCGCCAGATGATCTCGTACTTCAGCCCCTCCGGCAGGATTCCCTTCATCAGCCACTGCCGCTCCAGCAGCGGCTTGATGATCTGATCCGTCGCCCACTCCCGCCCCTGGTTCAGCGTCTCCTCGTACTCCGCCCGCTTCTCTCCCAGCACGTCCCGGTTCAGTTCGCCTCCGTAGGCGATCAGCGGCATCGGCACATCGCTCGCCGTGAACATCGTCTCAATGTGGTGCATGATGTCGTCAATCTCATTCAGCTTGGCGTCCCCCTGCAGGCTCGTCACGCTGCCCGGCTTGTTCGAGAATAGATCGATCTGCGCCGCGAACGGGTTATCCAGGGCGATCTTGTTCTTCTCCTTGTAGGCCTCCACGTCCGCCGCGCTGCCCTCCACCACGTGCAGCAGCCGCATCCCTGCCCGCACCTTGCGCCGCACCGCGATGTCCACCTCCCCCTCCGTCACCCGCTTGAACGCCCCGGTCGCCGGCGCCATCATCGGCATGCCGTAACGGTTCTCCTCGTCGTGGTCCCAGCGCGCATGGATCATCTGCCAGTCCGCGAACCAGATCGCATCCGCTGGCGGCTCCAGCCCGAAGAAATAATCCTTTGCCATCCAGAATGCCCGCGCCGCATCGTTGAACCGATCGTAGCTGTTGCTGTTCCTGCGCATGTTCAGCGTCGGCTTGCGCGAAAGCTCGATGATCTCCATCGCCTCGTTCACCACCAGCTCATAGAACGAATCCCCGTCTCTGCCTGACAGGCGGACCGCATCCTCCATCTTCTGGTTCAGGTTCAGCCGCCTCTGCAGCGCCAGCGCCGTCTCCGAAGCCCTCGCATTGTCGGTCTTCACGAAGAACCCGCTGCGCACCAGGTCCCGTGCATACGTCCTCAGCGCCTTGCTCACCCGCGGATCCGTCTTGTACATCTGGCGGCACAGCTTGACCACCACCACCCGGTCCTGCTCCGACTTCATCCGCTCGTAGATCGCCGTCGCGCCACCGCTTCCTGCCATGGCTCCGAGTGGAGCTGCAGACGCGGCAGCGGGTTCGGCCGTCGTCACCACGGCGGGCCTGTTCCTTCCGAAGATTGCATTGATCACATCACGCAGCGCCATGCTTTATCTTTCCCCCCTCTCCAAATTGCCGCAGCAAAGCGGAGGTCCATTTGGAGAGGGGTTGGGGGTGAGGCTACTCCACCGGCGTGAAGTCAAGATAGAAGAACTTGCCGAGCGGCAATGCCTCGATGGCGGCAGGATTATTCACGTACATGGTGAGCTCGCCACTTGGTGTTGCCTGGGCAAAACGCCTGTCCTCGGGAATCGACTCGTCATAAACGGGTGCCAGTTTGATGGTCCTGGCCGCAACATAATCTGTATGCTGCGTAACCGACACAACTTTGAATTTCGCGCGTACATTCACTTTGTCTCCTTTGTGCATTTGAACGGCCAGCACGGGCATCATTCGAATATCTCTTTCACCATCCGCTCCAGGTCCGGCAAATTGCGTAGGATCGTGCTCATCACGATCGCATACCGGCCGGCGTTCGACAATTCCAGGAACTTTCCATAAAAGACACTGTGCGCCAGCACGATGATCAGCGTGTCGTCGTCCCCCTCCTCGATCGTAATGTCGCCCTTCCTGCCGCGATTCACGTAGTTCACGCCGTAGACCACTGCGGCGTCCACGTCGACATCCGGCGTCACGGTCCCCGTCACGGGCGCCATGCCGAAGCCATCCACCGCGAAGAACAATCCGCTGCGTGCATTCCCGGTCCGGTCCTCCCAGGGTGCGCCCTGTCGCGCCGCGTCCTGGACCTGCTGGCCCCAATATGTGGCCACCGCCTGCACCGCCACCAGCGCCTTCTTCCCGTACGCCTCGATGTTCGGGATCAGTTGTTGTTCTGGCGCCACCACCCACGTGAATCCTCCAGTTGCCATCGTTATGATGCGCTCCGCCGCGAGGCGGCTTCGAGCCGCCATCGCAAGTCCCTGCACCACGAGGTGCAGGGGCATTCATTGCACCGCCACGGCCTCGGCTGTGATCGCCGCGTCCCGGTTCGGCCGCACGAAGATGACCTGGTATACCGTTCCCTCGTGCGTGAAGCGATCGTCGACCTTCACATCGAAGGTCGTGTCTCCCATGGCCAGCACGTTCGCCCGATCCTCACGGCCCTGGCCGCTGATGAACCGATATCCCCGCCCGACCCTGGCGATCCTCACCGTCTGCGCCGCCAGCGTCGTCTCCCCCCTCCGGATCACCACGCTCGCCGGCCGATCGTCCCGGATCGCCTTCAGATCCGCCCGCATCCTGGCCCGGTCCTCGCTCGTCAGCATCTATCCTGCCATTCCGGTATTGCCGTTGTACGTTTCCACGGCCTTCAGGTACTCGCTCTCGGCCGCGTCCATCCGCACCTTGTACGCGGTCTGTTGCCCGCTCTTGTCGACCATCTCGTCCCCGATCTGGTATCGCCACCCGTCACTGGCCGTCAGGTTCGCCTGCAGCTCCAGTGCCAGGCTCTTCGCCTTCAACAGGATGATCTCCGCCTCCTCCTCCGTCATCTCCTCGTAGGCCTCCGTGTAATCGTCGTCCCCGCTGATCACCCACCCGGCCTTGTAGGAAATGTATCGGGTCAGCGTGTAGGTCGGCGTTGGATAGAACGTGATTTCCCGGGCCGCGATCGTGTACTTCTCTCGGAACCCCGCCGAGATCGGGATCAATCCCTCCGGCGTGTTGATGATCCCGTCGTTAGCGACCAGCCCAAACAGCGTGATCATCTTCAAGAAATCTGCCGGCAGGTCATACGTCGCCGTTCCTGCCGTGACCGCGATCGTCGCCCTCTTCACTCTCCCAGCCCTGCGCCCGAAATCACGCACGGCCTCTTTCACCATGCGCTCGTATTGGCCCTCCGACGGCACACCCCCTCTCGGGGGAACATCTTCAGTTAGTTTTTCAACCAGGTCCGCAACTAGCATGGCCCCAGGAGTGGATGGCGTGTATTCTTGAGGGCCGCTTCCCACAACCTGGTATAGAAGATTCTGCTGGGCCGCACCCTCTGCCGTGATCGCTACTGCCAGCGGGCCGACGGTATCAATCTCTTCCGCATTCAAGTTATAGCTGTACCAACCGTCTCCGATTTCAGCCTTCGCACCGGTGCCGGCAACAAAGGCCGCGCCGTTCTTGGAAATAAGAACATCGAATGCATCCCCCAGGCCACTGACTTCCACGTCACTATCGTCCACCATGACGAACACGATCAACTTGGCTTGGTTGATTCGGAGATTCATGGCGTAACAAATCCCTTCTCGTTGCCGCGCTCGATCAGCGGTCTGATGATGCCGGCAGTCTCGATCTCACTGGCCTGGCTGACCGCAATCCACTTCGGATAGAAGATCGATCCTGCCAGATCCGTCTCTTCGGCCTGTGTCACATCGACGTACACCATCCCGGCGACCGCCTCGATGATCGGCCGGCATAGGTCGGCTTCGCTCGAGGGCTGAACGATCACAACTTTCTGGTGCCACAGCAAGGTTGCAAGGTCGACCTCGATGGCCTGACCGACCGGCTCCATCATCGCCCCCGAGGCAAGCATCACCACCTGAGCGGTGTCGGTCTCGACAACTTGCGCCAGCGCCAGCCGCTTGACGGCGAGCACCGGCTGCGATAACTCGGTCTCACCGGCCTGCAGTGCCGCGCATTGCTTTGTGTGTGCAAATTCCTGTGAGAGATCGACCTCGGACAGCTGATCAGCGGCCCTGACTTTGATCCTGGCCACAGCCTGAGTGGCGTCGGTCTCCGCAACTTGTGCCAATGCCAGGTGCTTGACCGCGAGCACCGGCTGCGATAACTCGGTCTCGCCGGCCTGCAGCGTCGCGCATTGCTTTGCGGATGCAAATGCCTGTGATAGTTCTCCCTCTAAGGGCTGCAGGATTCCCTTCATCTTCCGGGTTGCCGCTGATAGGCTCGCCTCGGCCTCAACGGATTGCCCTATCGCCACATACCTCACCCTCAGGGCAGTGACGGCTTGGACTGCGTCGGCCTCGGAGGCCTGGGTTGCCGCCCGGTATTTCACCTTTAAGACAGTCTGACCCGCGTCGGTTTCGGTCGCCTGGGCAGCAGCGATGGTGGTCTGCTTGACGATCGTTATGGCGGGGTAGACGGTGTAGGTGATCGTGGTGTCCGGGCTGGTGATCTGGAAGTACACCACGTCGCCGTTGGCGAGGTCAGCCGTCACGAACTGAAGACCGTATTCCGTCTCTGAGTTGCCGCTGGCGATGATGTCGTTCGAGTTGCCGCCAGAGAGACCGTCCTCGCACTGACCGGCGGCCGATGCCTCAAACGTACCCGTGCCCGATAGCCGCTTGGTGCAGTCTCCGCCGTTGGTTAGTGCAGCCGCCGCCACAGCCTTCACGACGGATGAAGTTGTAGTGACATTGGTCCAGGCTCCCGCGTTCTTCTTGTACTGCAGCTGGGCATCGACATTACTGATGGCCGTGCCACCGTTCTCCTGTTCCGTGAACCGAAGTAGGAAGACGGTAGCAAAGCCCCATGTATGGGTTGGGTTGGCATCTTCGGCGGCATACCAGCCATGCGTCGATTCGGCCAGCTCGTCGATGCCAAAGCGGAAATGGGTCTGCTGCAGGTTTACAGCCATAGCGAACTACGTTGCCCGGAAGAACCCCGCAGCCGCGATCTGGGCGACAATGTCGGATCCGTCAGGCGTCACGGCGAACGTATGGTGGGTCAGCGGTATGATGGCTGAATCGGCCGAGGTATTTGGGTCGTATCCAACCACCAGCGCCCCCAGCGCGTTCCCGGTCGCTCCGCTCCATGTGATGTCCGGGATGTCGACGTCCAGTCTGTTGTTGGTGTAATCCGGCGTGACGACGATGGCTTCCGCATCCGTAAGATACTTCCGGCCCATCGTGGTCTGTTCGTTGGTGGCCCCATCGAGCACCTCCGCCATGCTGACCGAATCCTCCAGCGCAGACTGAGCCTCCAGTCCGCTCGCCTCAAGAGGCACGATCACCAGACGTGCCGTGCTTGGGTCGTTCTGCTTGACGCGGTTTGCGTACTCCGCTACACGTCCCTTCGCAATGTTGAATATAAAATCAGCCATCTCCTACTCCTTGCCCCAGCCCGACGATCCGCGACCGGCGGGCTGGGGGATTCTGACATCGGTCAACCGTCAACTATCAACGGCTCTTACGATCCTTCCGCCACCTCGATCAGCGCACCCTTCTCAGGCACAAGCGCTTCGGTGTCGTTGAACTCCTCGGCATAGAACTGGTCGGCAGCGACCAGCAAGCCTTCCGAATCGTAGGTGGGGAATGGACCCTTGATGGTGACGGGCTGGAACACCATGTGCTGCACAAGTTGCCGGTTGTGAATCAGCATCCATTCATCCGGCCACTCAGTGCTGGCAAAGATTGGCAGGCCCTTGATATTGCCAGCATAGCCCGTGGCATTGAGGATCGCATTTTCAAAGCCGATCCGGCTGAACCCGGTCCAGTTCGATAGGTCCTCAGCCCTCGTCACGGAGCACAGAATGCTGGTCGGCTGATAGAACCGATTTCTGACGATCCGCTTCGCCACGCCGATCAGCCGCACAAGCTCGGCGTAATCGTCCTGCGTGATGCCCTCCGTCCAGGTCCCAGCAACATTGCTGGCTCCCAGGCTCAGTGCCGCGCTCAGCCCGGACCACATCATGCCCGCATCGATCTTCCGGCGCATGTACTTAAGTAGGCCGGCCATATTCCGGGCGGTGGCATCCCAGTTGAGCTGCGACCGGCTGAACAACACCGCCTCGCGGCTGATCTGGTCGGCCAGCCGGTCGGCAGCTGCCTCGATCACCTTGTACGTGTTCGGGACCTTGATCCGCTGGATTGATGCCATCTCGCCTTCGCGCATGGCAATGTAGTCGTACTCTGTCACATGCACCGTGCTCGGCGCCGTCAGGGTCCCACCCATGGTCTTGATGCGTCCGGCTGCATAGTCGATCACATAGTCGGTGCCTTCCACGTACTCGACGTTCTCCGCAACGTTCTCCACCACCAGCGTGCCCCGTGTGATCCGGCCGTGCCCCAGCGCATACCAGGTGTCCTGCAGCGTGCAGACAACCGTCTCGGCGCTCTCAATGGAGTCTTCCAGACCCGCTTCGGCTGTGGGCGCCAGCTCATAGTAAAGCCGCATGGGACTGACGTCCATCAGGCCAACCTCGAATACGTTGGCAGCGATGAGATCAGGCCAGGCAGCTTCGATCACGGCCCGGCTCACCGAATACGGCAGGTTCAGGTCGGTCGTCAACTCCGCTTCCGCGAATTGGCGTGCCTCCTGGATCAGATGCTGCTTGAACAGCACGTCGAAACGCTCCAGCAGGCGTGCTGTCCATACCTGCGAAGCCGTCTCCGCCTTGCGCAGATCGATCTGGGGCTTGTTCTCCCGCTTCCGCAGACTCTCGACCAACTCGAAAGACGCCTTTGCGAACTCAGGCGTGCCGGTCTCCGCCTCGAGGACTGAGCCGATGGTCATGCCGGTGCCCTTGGCGCCGCCTTTGAAGCCCATGCCCCCCAGCTTCAGCTTCGAGGCCAGCGCGTCGTACTCCTTGCGCTTGCTCTCCACCAGGCTCTTGACGGCCGCTGCGTCCTGCGGGTTGGCCGCCTTCACGGCCTCGACGAACTGCTCGTTCATCTCCTTCCCGTAGGGCAGCTCTTTCGTCGCCTCGGTGATCGCTGCCTCGATGCCGGTCTTGCGCTCGGCCTCGTCGAACTTCCTTGCCTTCTCGCTCATCGCCTTCAGCGACTCCGCGATGCTGGCCTTCGCATCGATGCCCAGCGCCTCACGCAGCTTCTCCTCCATCGCCTTCAGCTGCGCCTCGCCCATCTTCTTGATCTGGGCTTCCGTCACACCCTCGAACAGTTCGGGGTGCTCCTTCAGGAGCTTCAACAGCTCTTCGATAGTCACTTCGTCATCTCCTTGTTTTGATTCGAGCATGGCCTCCGCGTCCGGGAAGGAGGGCTCCAGCACCAGGTCGAACCCGGTGAAGTGCGCCTCCGTCACCTCTTCCACGCTTTTGCCATTCTCCTTGACCAATTTCGATTCGCCGTAGCCGCGCAGACTGACGCCCGGTGAGATCCCGCCTTCCATAAGCGCCAGGAGATCCTTGCCTTTGCTTGTCGCCAGGAGATTGCCGCCCAGAGACACGGATCGGCCGTCGAATGAGACCTCGTCCCACTTCACGACCGTTTCCAATAGGTTGGATCGCCTCGTGCCCTTGTCGGAAGGATGCTCAGCCTCGCCCAGGATCTGAACAGCCCGACCTTGACCAGCAGTCTCGTTCAGGCGGCCGCGCACTTCATCGACCGCCTCCCGGATCACGCCGGCCGGATAACGCCTCCCGTTGCCATTGACAACGTCGGCGACTATCACATCGCTTGCCTTGATGCTTCTCTTCCCCTCCTCGCCTTCCAGTAACATCACATTCCCCAAGTGCTCCTCGAACTTCTTCCCCTTCTTCTTTGCTCCCGCCGCGGAGCGGCTTCCAGCCGCCACCGCAAGTCCCTGCGACATGAGTCGCAGGGATGCCGCCTCGGCGACCTCCTTCATCTGCGGCTGATAGGTCAGCTCCACGATTTCCCATTCGTTCCTCGGCGCGAAGCTGTACCCCGCATCCGTGCCTTGGTAGGGCACGCGGAAATACTCGTCGGCCGCCAGGTCGGTCCCGGCGCCGTAGCCCGTCACGATCACATGGCCGGCGAACGTCTCGGCGATGTAGTAAAACGGCCCGTTCCCGCCGGGCTCATTCGGGAATTGCTGCGCGAAGTCCTTCTCGATCGCTGCCAGCGTGTACGAGATGCTCCCCTTGACCAGCTCCTCCAGCGGCTGTCCCTTGCCGACCGTGAACGATTCCTTCAGCCCCTCCGGCACTTCTTCCTTGTTCTGCCGGTAGTGCTTGCGCAGATGTGACGCAGCACTCGCCTTCGCCGCCGTGCTCAGGCTCGGCTCGCTCCGGGCGCCCGCCAGGGCTGCAGCTGCAGCACCCAGCCCGCCCGCGTTCAGCACGATCTCACCGCCGCTGATCTCGTGATGCGGTCCCCAGGCCTTGCTGTAGGAGAACTCGGGCTTCCCTTCGGCATCCTTGCCGAAGGCCTCTGGCGGCACGTAGGCGTAGACCTCCGAGATCTGCGCCCTGGTCACGTCACCTTCGGCATAGCCGTCCGCCAGCGCCTTCCCCAGCGCTGACTTGTCGACATCGCCCCACGATCTCTTGCTGACCTTGCTGCTGTTGATCTTCATATCAAAGTCCTTCCCCCCTCTCCATTTTGCGCCGACCGAAGGGAGGTGCCAAATGGGGAGGGGCCAGGGGTGGGGCTACGCGCCCACTGCCTCAAACATCTCCGCATCCACCACAATTGCCTCGCTCGTCGATGTCTTCCTCTCCCCGCCTTCCTCCTCGGCGATCATCTGCACGCTCCCGCTCACCCAGTCCACGTCGTCGTCGTGCCTCCCCTTCGGGAAAGATGCCACCGTCCGAATGAAATCCAGGTTCCACTTGCCGCGCACCAGGAACACCTTCCTGTTCTTCGCTCGCCGGCGCCAGGGCTGCGCCCGCTGCACCTTGTCACCATTAGGCTTCACCGGCGTGATGTCCGTGTTCACCAGCCCCGGGTCCTTCATGAACTCCTTGAACACCAGCTTCTGGAACGCCACGTCCTCCACGCCCCAGTGCGTGTGCAGCCAGTCCTCCGAAAGCATCAGCTCGCGCACATCCGGCAGGAACTTCTCCAATTCCTGCACCTTCAGCCGATCGCGCAGGTACAGGTTCCCATCCCTGTCCAGCGCCACGCCGCCGGTCACGTTGTAGTCGCTCGTCTCGCTCTCGCCCAGCGCCAGGTCGATGTACGCGTACCAGTCCAGCCCCTCCGGCGCCTTCTCCACGATCTGGAAGTCCCGGTCGTCGAAGTACTCCCCGGCCGCCAGACGCGGCATCTGCTGGTACAGCGCCGTGAATTCGAAATCCTGTGTGTTCGCATGGATTGCCTTCAAGGCACGCTCATCGTGCTTTTGCGGCCAGAGTGGCTCGCCAGGCTTTCGGCCCAACTGATCCCCGCCCATCGGAATGTAGATTCCGCGCAGCAGGTTCTCCAGGTAGTCCTCACGCGTCGTCGGGTAGGCCTTCTCCTCCAAAGCAATTGCAGGCAGGAACAGCACCTCCCATTGATCGGCCTCCGGATCCTCGACCATCATCCTCAGCAACTCTCCGGCGAGATCCTCGACATCCCAGCGCGTCATGACCAGAATGATGGCAGCCGCGTCCTCTAACCGTGTGTATGCCGTGGAGCGATACCAGTCATAGATCATTTCTCGGCGCGTCTTACTTTCAGCCTCGTCCCGGCTCTTCAATGGATCGTCGATCAAGAAGAGTTTCGCTCCAAAGCCGGTGATCGCGCCGCCCACACCGGCGGCGATCATGCCGCCGCTATGGCCATCCAGGTCCCACTGCGCGCTGCTCTTGCTGTCCGGGTCCAGCACGACGGGCTCATCCCTGGCCGACATCGCCCCGAAGATGCTCTGATACCGATCGGTCAGGATCAGATCTCGCGCCTCTCGGCTGTGCGTGGTGGCAAGGTTCGCGCCATAGGATGTCAGGATGATCGACGTATCCGGCAATTTCCCCAGGACCCAGGCCGGGAACTTACGGCTCACCGTCTGGCTCTTCCAATAGCGAGGCGGCATGAGCACGATCAATCGCCCGATCCCCTCCTTACCCTCGGTCTCGATGTATCGTTCCACCTGTTCTAGCTTCGACGTCATCATCTGGATGTGCGGCGTCTGCCACGGATACTTCGAGTCCATGAACCGGCAGAACGGCAGGAAGTTCCGCTGCGCCATGAGCCTGTTGGCCAGCACCTCCTTGATCGCCTTCGTCGGTATGCTCGCGCTAGGCAGCATGGTCTTCTTCGTCCTCGCCGCGAGGCGGCGTCGAGCCGCCATCGCCAGTCCCCGCCGCGGGCGGGCTTCCAGCCCGCACCGCAAGTCCCTGCCCCACGAGGGGCAGGGAGCCCGCCTCCTCGCCCTTCTTCAGTTCCTCAACGAACCCCATCAACTCCGGCCCCAGCATCTCCAGCAGCTTATCCGTCGGCACCTTGTCCAGCACTGCCAGCACGTCCTTGCCCACTCCGACGCCGGGCATCGACAGGCTCACCTTCTTCTCCAGGTCGCCCATCAGTTCGTGATACAACCTGCGCTCCTGGGTCGCCCGGTACGTCGGGTCCGAGATCACCTGCCCCATCGCTGCGATCGCCCCCGGCCGGAATTCCAGCAGCTCTTCCGACTGCAGGTCAGCGATCATGTGATCGATGTATGGATACTTGCTGCGCCATGTGGCAATCGCCCTGTCCGAAGTCAGGCCCATGAGTTCCGTCGCCAGCTCCTCCTGCGTCTCCGGCCAGCGATACTTCCGCGGGATCGTCACCCACGTGATGTACAGCGCGATCCGAAACGGCACGCCGGCCATCAGCAGGCGGTTGTAGTTCCGCATGTAGTCCGGCAGCTCGCCGGCGTCCAGCTTCGCTTTGAAGATCGCCTTCGCCTTCATCATCCGCTCGCGGACCTCTTGCGCCGTCAACGGTTTCAGGCCCTGCCCGGCCTCCTCTGCTTCCGAGACCTTCTGGGCAAAGCCCTCAAGTTCCAACTGCGAAACCGGCGTCTTCCTGATCGGCATGTCCTTATCCACTCCCCTCCCCCTTCAGGGGAGGGGCTGGGGGAGAGGTCTCATCCCGGCGGGATCATCCCGGCGGGATCATCCCGGCGGGATCACTCCCGGCGTCTCCAGCCTCCAGCTCGTCATGAACTGCCGCACTCCCGCGAGTGGCGCATACAGCAGGCAGATCCATCCGTCCCTGGTACGGCCCCAGACGGACGCCCCAAGCGGCCGGTATTCCAGGATCGTCGCCTTGTCCCCACGGTTGCGGCGTCCCAGGATCTCGGCATCGATTCCGGCTCTCTCACGGATCCGCACTCCGTCGTATGCCACCGTCACCTCGATCGGCAGCGCTGGGAACGGCTCGATCTCATCCAGCGCCAGCCACAGTTCTCCCGTCCCGTTGTTGCTCTTGCGCGCCATCAGCAGGATGAAGCAGTCCACGTCCTTGGCCACGTTGATGTACTGGCTGTTGTCCAGGTTCGTGGCGATCGCCTTGAAGAACAGCTCAGGCCGCGTGTACCAGTTCGTCTTCGCCGGATCGAACCCGGAGAAATCCTGCGTGTTCGGGAAGCACTCCAGGCCCGCACAGCGGTTCTCCTCCCGCTTCCAGCTGACGAAGTTGAGCTGGCACGCGATCGACTCGGCGTGCGCTGTCTCGCCTTCGCCGTAGTCGCTGTTGATCCACATCATGTGCACCGATCGCGCGTACTTGTAGCCCGCGTCGTCGTTGATCTTCCGCATGTACTCCCATGCCGAAGGCAGTACCGGGATCGGCGCTCCTTTCCGGCTGTCCGGGATCGGTTTATCCTGCAGTTGCACCGTGGCAGGCGTGAACTTGCCCGCCAGTGTCAGCCCGTTCTCGATGACCTGCTTCCTCAGGATGCCGTACTTCCGCTCGTCAACCACACCAGGCTCGGGCTCAGGCGCAGGTTCAGGCTGCGGCTCGGGCACCGGTTCCGGCTCCGCGTCAGTCCCTGCGCCGTCAGCAGGGAGAGTAGTCACGCAATACGTGCTGCAGAAGTCCGGCAGAAGCCCCGTGTATGTCGATCCATCCGGCAGCGTCGCATGCAGCAGCCCGTCGCCAGCAGGCGGCTGCGGCGCCGGCGCGTCCAGGCCCAGCCAGGCGCGCATATCCGCCACCGATCCGTTGAAGACGTTCAGGTCCGGGCTGCCGTAGTGCCGCCACTGTTCGCCGTTGACGTACACGAAGCTGTCGCCCCGGTCCGTGTACTGCCAGATCTTCCAATTCGGGCTCAGCTTCGAAAGTCCTGGCTGCTTGTCGGGACCATAGAAGAGCCAATACTGGGCATACCAGTCACCCAGGCGTCTGAACTGATCCACAAACTCCGGCCCATACTCGGCCAGTCCAATGTGCATGATGTAGTTCTCGGCAATATCCTTGTTCCAATAGCCCCCCACCTTCACACCGGCCGGCGCGTTCGCTTCCCAGAAGAGGAGCATGCGCAGCGAGTCGGCCAGGAAGGTCTTGTCGACGACGTTGCCGATCTTCTCGACATCCAGGAAGAGCATGTGTGGCTTCGGCTCGAGCTTCAACATCTGCTCGAGTACCTCGTTCGCCTGGCGCTCCCACGAGTAGTAGCCGCCCATCTGGTAGTGGTAAAGCCCGCGGATCGGCACCAGCGCCACGCCCTGGTCCCAGATCCTGCGAAAATCAGTCCAGTCGTGCAGGCTGCCGTTGCTGTACGGAATGTTGTAGCCCTGGCTGAATTTGGCGATGGCGAAGTCGATCTGCCCGGTCGTCTTCGCGAAGATGAAGCTCTCCTGATGATGGCTTACGTCGATCCCGTGCGCTCGCTCAGTAATGTGCTCGCGTTCCATCTGTCACCTCCCCTCCGCAATCCGATCCAGCAGCGGCGCGAAGCGTATGTAGAACAGCAGCAGCGTTCCCCCCACGCCGAACGCTGCCGACACGGCGGACGCGATCAACGGCGTCATCCATGCACGCCGTCGGTATTTGGCTTCCTCTTCTGCCCGCTGTTTCCGTTCTGTCTTCTCATTCACGAGTTCCTCGACCATCTTGAATATGTTGCGCACATCCTCTTGCAGGCTGGGTTCGCCGTTTCCTCGGACCAGTATCTTGTCATGCTCGTCGACGAGTATGACCAGCCGTTTGAACTCCGCCCGTCCGATTACCTGGGTTGCCGCCATAGGAGTTGATCCATGGGAAGCCAGCTCGCTGCCTTGTCCGCCACGAGCTGGCTTCGCTGTCTACGTGCCCGCTGGCGGCACCGGCGTACGTCGCAGCGAGATGCCCTTGATCGTCTCCAGGTGATAGTCTGCCGTCGGCTTCGCCTTGTAGACCGCGTCCAGATAGCCCTCGCGCTTCATGAAGCTCGAGATCGCCCACGTAATCACTGCTGTCATCACTGTGATCGTGGTTTCCGGAAGCGCCGCCACCATGGGGATGTCCTTCCAGACCGATGTATCGAAATTCTGCGCCGCCGCGAACGCGACCAGGAACGCCACCAGCATCGACTTGATCCCGTCCGGGAATGCGAACTTAAGTAGTGGGTTCGCCGTAAACCAGCGCAGCAGGTCCTTGATCGCCTCCGCCGAGATGCCCTGTCCGTAGGCCAGCAGTGTCACGATCGCCAGGAAGGTCCCGGCCAGCACGCAGAAGTCCCACACCGCCTGCCAGTCGATCGTGAAGCCCTCCGCCGCTGCCGCCGGCGGCACACCGATCTGGGCGAATGCCGGCGTCACGATCCCGAAGATCAGCGTTGCCAGCACCACGACCAGCAAAACATGGAAGATCTTTGATCTCATGCTCTCTCCTTTCGATCTCGTCTTAACAAAAATCCCGCCGTGACATCGTCACGACGGGTGGCTCACGTCCGTCAGCTGGACCGGCACACTCTCGCCGATCTGCCGCTATCTTTTCCCTCCAGCGGGGCCGGTTCGCGGCCCCGCCTCACGAGGGGGGGACCTCCGCAAGGCCGTGAAAGGCCCTGCGCACCGCTTTCATCTTACAACCAGAGTTAGTCATTTGTCAAGGGGCTTTGTTGCTCGTCTTCCCGGCCGCCTGTGCCAGGCCGTCCACTCCTGTACTCCCCCGCAGACGTCGCAGCGGATGTTCCGCATCCCCCCAACCAGCACGCCCATCACGTCCACCTCCGCCGCGACGCGAGGCGGCTCCAAATCGAGATCTATGGCATGCCGGTACAGCATTAGGATGGGCCGCCGCTGGGAGTTCACCTGTATCATCCCCAGCACGTGACCTCGCTTGCACTTCCATGGCTGCAGCGTTCGTCTCGTCATTCCCGACCCGTTGTGCCTATCATGCAGGAACCGGCTCCCGCATGATGTCGCTCCAATCGATGTCATGCACGATCTCCAAACGACGAAACAACGGCCCGGCCTTGATCGGCTTGCCTTCTATCCATGCCTGCAACTTGTGCTTAGTGAGCCGGATATGCTCGTTGTACAGTACGTGATCTTGGCAGATCATGCCCTCGCCTTCACAGACTGGGCACTCCCACCAATCTTCCAAACTATCGTTCCAACGAAGGCCCTCGCCATCGCATGTGTTACATGGCAGGTATTTACCCGTTAGTTTGGGGAAACGTTGTTTCCATTCCTCAAAGGTGATGAAGGTTGCAAGCATTACCATTCTTCCTACAAGGCTCGTTTTCATTGCTTTGGCGGCCACGGGATTGGTGCATCGCACAGGAATCGCTGATACTCTGCCTTCGGCAGAATGAGCAACCCGCTACCGTCTGCCAATTGGATGCTCCCTGGCTGCGTTCCGTGTCCGCAGCAGGATCCCCGCATGTCGATGCCTGCAGTCTGTAACGCCTGCACAAGCGGAGCGATGCAGGCGTCAATGCCACATTCCTTCCATTTCTCCACGCCATCGCAGGCCAAATCGGCCGGGATTTTTACTCTCACCAACACTTCCTCGCCATGATCACACATCACTTCCTCCTATGCCATCCATAGGGCCAGTTGTGCCTGTCATGGCTCCGGCCGCCACAAATCCACCAGCATGGCTCCGGCCGCCACAACTCCACCAGCATGTCGACCACCGCGCCGATCCTCCACTCCGCATGCTCGCGCAGGAAGTCCGTGATCGCCTTTGTCACCGGCTCCCAGGCTGGATTCTGCCAGTCGTGGCACGCGATCCGCTTCGCCCAGGGGCCGAAATTGGCCAGGTCCGCGTGAATGTATTCGTAGCTATGCCCGCCATCGAGCCAAAGCAGATCGATCGGACCTTGCCACAGCTTCCCCGTCTCGCGGCTGTCTCCTTCGACGATGCGCACGTTACGGATCCCCAGGTCCTGCAGGCTCCTATTCAGCTGCCCGGCGCTGGCCGGCGGCCGGTCCCCGATCGGCGACCAGGAGAAATCATCATACGTATACACGGCCGCCTCGGGCTGGCCGAGGGCCAGGAGCGCCGTCGAGCCGCCGTACAGCGCTCCCACCTCCACGATCGTCCCGCCAGGCGGCACTTCCATGGCCATGGTCGCCAGCCGCAGCTTCTCCTCGTCGCTTAGCCACGTCGGGATCGGGCTGGCCTTCTTCATGATCTCATCAGCGTTCATCAGACTCTCCTTCTCACTTCCGCGCTGTGATAAAGCGATGCGGTTTATCGGCCATCGACTCTGGCCGTCCCTCTGCCGTAGTTGTGGAAGATGATCTTCGCTTGGCCGCGGTGCGGATGATTCCAGTCCGGGCTCAGCGCCTTGTATCGGATGCCGCACGCATGGATCGCCCGCATCAGCGCCAGCTGCTCATCCCACTGCTGCCACCGCAGCCACTGCCGGCGCCACTCCTCGAAGAGCTTCAGCGTCGCTTCGGATCTGCGGAAAAAGATCACCCCTGAATTCAGAAACTTCCGGTTCGGATTGCCTCCCAGCTCCTGGATCGTCGCGTCCCTCTCGATCATGTTGATCTCCCACCCGGCTCGCGGCTTGTTGTACAGCTGCCCGAGCGCCAGCAGTTCCTCCGCCAGCGCCAGGTCCACCTCATCCAGGCACTGGAATCCCGGCGTAATGTCCGCCAGGAATTCCGTGTCCGCATCGATGTACAGCGTCCGCTCGAACGGCGTGATCCGGCACAGGTCCGGCTTGATCCGCCCGGCCCGGAACTGGAAATTGTGGCGCTGCGCCGGATCGAACGGGCTCTCCCCCTCCCACCGGATCAACTCGGCACCGGCCACTGGCGTGTCCCCCACCACTACCGCCGGGATCTCGACCCCCAGGCGCTTCAGCGATCCCAGGCTCTTGCTGATCTCCAGCGCCGCCCTCCGCCCGAAGCCCATGTACAGGATCCCGATCGTCTCGCCTCCGATCGTATCGATCCGCTTGGCCCCGGGCCACTTCGATTGCAGGAAATCCTCAATGCATCTCGCCGCCCTGGCCGACGATTCACCCAGGTACGGATACAGATCCTGGACCGCCTTCTCCCTCTGCACCTGGTACACATCTGGCTCGGCGATCGCCTGCTCGATCGCCGCCCGCAACTCGCCCGGCTGATTGACCTGCGGCCCCACATCGCTGTACTCCCAGAACCGTATGCCGTGGTGCACATTCTTGCGGAACTGCGGCGCATTCAGGATCACGACCGGCTTCCCCGTCACGCAGAATTCGTACAGCGTCGAGCTGGAGTCGTTCACGTAGACGTCGGCTTGCTCCATCACATCGCGGAAATCGCGCACGAACCGGATGCCCATCCCCAGGAAATGCTGCTCCAGATCGCGGAACTTCGGATGCCCGTGGCCGATCAGCGTGAAGGCTTCATCCTGGGCCAGCTCAGGCAGGATCCCGGCGTAATGCTGGAACGCGTTCCCCGCCTCCGGCGCAATGTGTGCCCCGTTCCAGTGGAACGATATGCATACAGTGGGCCTTCGCCCCGAAGTGCAGGGGCTTCCGACGTGGGGCGGCATCGAGCCGCCACCACGAGCACTAGCCGAAGGTCCTGGAAGGACGACATGAGTCGCAAGTGCAGCCGCCTCTGCCCATTCATCGAGTTTGGGCACCCCCACGATCGCCTGCGGCGTCAGCGGCATTACCCTGGCATTCGCGAGCCGCGTGTGCTCGTTCGGCACCAGGAAGAGCGCCACCTGCCGCCTCAATCCCAGGCCGCCGGCGTAGGACGGATTATTGAACGTCAGCCCTACGCCGTGCTCCATCAGGATGAACGGCCGCTGCGGCCGCACTTTGTAGGCCGCCAGCATATCGCCGTAGGCGCACGTCAATAATGGGTTCGGCCCGTTCGGCGCGCCAGACAACGGATCGGCTGGGAGTCTGGGAAGCACCGGCACGACCTCGAGCCCCTGGGCCTCCGCGTACTGCCGCAGATATGCCGAAACGTAGAAGGCCCCCCGCGCCTCCGGATCCAGGGCCTTCCACACCGGTGCGATGTGCTCGACGAAATGTGCCCGCCGCGCGAAGAAATCAATCTTCATGGCATAGTTGCCGAGCCAAGAGGGCCGCACGGATTTCCACGGTGTGTTCCCTTGAAATCAAGCCGATTTTTGCGTAGAAGTGATCTAGCGTGAAGACTGATTTCATCCGGTTACAATCCATGCAACAGGGCACCACATTCCCATCCACATAACCGAGATCGTTGTCTATCCGATCTATTCCAACGCGCGGAGCCATGCGCGGATTATCTGTTTGTGCTGGTATCCCACAGTAGAAACAATCCTGTTGTACAAGCACCTTATACGCATCGCGGTTTAGCTCCCAAGCGAGTCCGCGCCTCTCGGCTCCGCGCCGGTTATGGGCATATGACGCTCCAAGGCCACCATCTGGGGATTTACTCATGGCATCCCCACTTCCGCCGCCATAAGTTCGGCCGCCCTCTTTTCTGCCTCGGGCACCATTTCGGGCGAAACAATTTCGCCATGCACGTTCACAATGCTCCCCTCTCGCAACATCAGCCGAACCTCATCTGCCAGAATCTGAGCCAGTGCCGGGAGTACCGCCTTCCACGCCTCCTTCAAGCTCTTGTACTTGTCACCTGGTACCTCAGTGATCTTGAATTCGTGGGGCTTCCTAGCCACTGCGGCTTCCTCTCATCGGGCAGGATTCCTTCCCCGCCTGGCCCGCCTTAATTGCCGCGATCGCAGGAGAAGTCCCATATCCCTGCGTGCCCCCTTCTTCCGCGGCCAACCCGCGATAATGCCTTCGGCGAAACTGTTCAGCACAATCCGCATCGCCTGGGTTGGCGATGCATTGCAGAATAGTTGCACCTCCCGAAGGAGATTGCTCTCTTCAGGCCTCAGGCGCACGACAATAAACGCTCCCAACCGCATTCTCGTCTCCTTTCTGTTTCTCATCCGGGCCGAACAATGGTTCATTCCGCATTCGTCGGTGTGACCAGAACAGCCTCACATTACCGCGCCGACAATCGTGAATTAAGAGTTGGTACTCGTATTCATACCAAGTCCTTGCATCCAGAATCTGGACCGTCCGCCTAAGATCAATGTGATGAACATCGCGCAAGTGGCCCTCAACATTGCGGAGATCCAAGCGCGGGTGTCCCTCACAACTCAGGCATTTGAACCTATCGAATTCGGTTTCCTCTTCCACCACAACCTTACCCATCATCTTCTCCTTTCGATTTTTCTCAGAGCACAACCACGCATCCGACCGGCACCCACTTCACCATCCTCACCGAGAGACTTTCTCCCCCCATTTCGTGTTCTACTAAATGGGGGGACGCTGCCAAAGGCAGCTGGGGGGCTGGCGGTTCCTTCCACATTAATCCCACCGCTGGCCAGACCCCGGTGCTTGCCCAGTACAGTTCCGCCGCCGACCGCAATCCCCCGCTGATCGACTCTCCCTGGTCCAGCCACCAGATCACTGCCGCAATGGCCTTGCCGTCATTGACCCGGAACCTCGGCTTCCAACCTGGGATCTTCAGTCTGCGGTCCTTCGGCGCGAAGCCGATCAGTTCCCTGGGCTTCCACTGGATCCGCAGGTGGTGCCGTTTCACGCGTTCCCCAAGCTCGAACTCCAGCAACGACGATCGCAACTGCGCCTCCGGCGTCAGCTTCGCCCACCAGGACTCGCAGTCCACCGGTGCCCCCACGCGCATGATCAGCATGTTCCGCGTCAGGTTCGGCCCCACGTCGTCATAGACCACCTGCTCCTCAGCCATCGCCTACCTCCGCCGTGACCTGCCTATCGCCCCCCTCTCCCTTGGGAGAGGGGCTGGGGGTGAGGTCCTTTCCGCTGCTGGACCCAGCGCCTTGACGCATCCCTCGCACAGCCAGTATTTCCGATAACCGTTGTGCCCGTTCCACAATCGCTCCAGCAGCGCCTCCCGCAAGTGCCCGCATCTTGCGCATCTATGTGCCATGTTCCATTTTCCTGAACGTGATCACCCACACCCACGGATTGCTCTCCCAGGGGTGCCCGCTCTTTGCGTTGATCAGATCCCACAGCTCTGCGAATGCGATGATGTGCTTCCGGGGGTGGTTGTAGCGTTCCTCCACCGGCAGGCCGCTCAGATGGATGCCTTCGGCCTCGGCATCGGCCTCACTGATCTCCTGCAGCCTCTCCACTCGCACGCTCATGATCTCCAGCGAGATCCTGCTCGCCCAGCGCGGCATGTGGATTGATGACCGCCAATGCGCGGCGCCCGCAAAACTGTCAGCCACAATCGGCGTCTCGTTTGCTCGCCACCAGATATGGTCTCTGTTACCGCATCGAACATCCAGGCAATTCAGATCGTCATGTGCCCACGTCTCCCGCACCCAAACCCGGTCGCCTGGATCACCGTAGGGGCAGAAAACATCGCCCTCCCAGAGATGCAGCTCCACGCGACCCATCTTCTGGTAGATCTCATCTATCATCCGCACTCGGGCCGCCGGCTTCACCACCCGCCTGGTCTGCGTCTTCCTCCCAGCCAGGATCGCCCGCACACTCTCGCCGCTGAATATGATCGACCACTCCTTCATTTCTTCCTCGCTTCCATCAGGTTCTCGATGAACGTCTGGACATCCTTCAGGCAGCCAGCCGAAAACACGACGCCGGTCTTCGCCAGGAAGCAATACTGCCTCCACGGCCCGTACCACTGCACCACGCCCAGCTCGTCATCGCTCCGCAGGTTCCGGCACGACCAGATCTGCGTCCTTCGGGGACTATCCACCTGCACGAACTTGATCCACTGGTAATGCACCTGCTTCACCTGCCACGTCGTGCCGCTCATCGCTTTCGCCTCTTTCCTCTCCCGTCGTTGCGAGGAGCGGGGCCCTCCCGCGACGAAGCAATCTCTGCCTTCGCCGCCAAGGGAGCCTCTCCCACCAATGCCCGCGCATCCCGCAGCCAGTTGTATGCGGTCCTCTCCTCCGTCCCGTATGCGGCCATCACCTCGTCCACATTCATCCCCGCGATCTTCCTCCTCTCTGCATCCGGCACCTTCCGCCACGTTCTCCACTTGCCGAAAGTGCTGGGCCTGCTGTCCGATCCCCGCGCCGTTCCTTCCAGCTCCGGCTCCTCACTCGCGGCCAGGGGCTGCCCGCCCAGGCTCACGAGGCCTGGCTGCGAGAAGCTCACGCCGCCGATCACGAAGATCGGCGCCAGCACCACCGTCGTCGCCCAGACGTATCGCCAGGGCACGGTCCCCAGCACGGCCTCCAGCGTCTCCCCTGTCATCCGGCTCACCATGAACGGCGCCAGCACGAACGGCGTCAGCGCCAGCAGTCCCACCACGAACACCAGCATCCCGTAGAATCGCCAATTTGCTTTTTCAACGACGACCGCCGCCGCGGGCGGGCGTCCAGCCCGCACCGCAAGTCCCTGCCGAAGGCCCTCGGTAGAGGGCGACACGAGTCGCAGGGATCGACGCACCATGATCGTGGGTCGTTCTCTCCGCATCGCGTCCAGCATGTAGGCCGTGGCCACCACGTTCACGATGCCCATGGCCACGCCGGCCAGGATGTTTGCCGTGTTCAGCCCCGCACTCAGCCAGGGATAGATGTCCTTCAGATCCGCCGCCAGCATCGCACCCGCCCAGCGCGGCGCCTCGACGATCACCGCGGACCATAGCAGCACTCGCCCGAGATCCATCCCTCGCCGTCGTCTCTTCTCAGCCATCAGCACCTCATGCAATCACCGGATCCGTCTCAGCTCTTCTTCTTCTCCTTGCTCTTCTTCTTGCGCCCGCCGCGAGCGGGCTTCGAGCCCGCATCGCCAGTCCCTGCGACATGAGTCGCAGGGATAGGCATCATCTTCTGCGCCCGCTCGTGCCAGTCCTTCGGCAGCTTCACGCCCCACTCCGCCGCCACTTTCTCCAGGTGCTTCGCAACGATCACAGGACCTTTATGGAAGAAGTCAAAAGGCAGGATGTCGCCCTCTTCCATCAGGTTGTTGGTTACGTCCTGTCTCAGGATTTGCAGTCGCTTTGCTTTTGGGAGCGCATCCGACGGAAAACTGAATGTGCCCGTAGCCCTCGCTAATTCCTTTAGGACCGCGACGTTCTCCAGTCCTTTAAGAGCTTCCGCGAACACGGGAATCGCCGCTTCACAGAATTCCTGGGCCTTATCTCTCAGCTGGCTTTCCCGTTCTTGTTTGGCTTTTTCCTGGGGAGTCGAGGGAGTGACGCCGGAATAAGCGCTTTGCCCCGCCGCTTTCCTCTCCTTAGCTGCCTCCACTCGCTTCGGCTTCACATCCACCACGGCCGCGTAATGACTGCCGGTGATGTCGTCAGCATGGTAATCGCTCAGGTGCAGGACGAGCCGCAGGAATTCATCCTTCTCCTTGAACAGCTTCTTGAAAGCCTCGCGGCTGTTCCAGTCAGACTTCCGCACCGGCCCATCCTTGGCCTTGTCGTATTCGGCGATGCCCGTCGCCGCTACAACCTTGGCGAACTCCTGCTGCACGAACGCACTCTTCTTCCGGCTCCAGCAGGACTTCAGACCGCAGTAATGCACACCATCCAGGCGCACATACACCGGGCACTCGGTACATATCGGCGGGTTCACCAGCAGCTGGATCTTCTGCACCAGTTCGGGATCCTCCGATCCATCGCCCTTGAAGTCGGTGCCGTCATTCGCCGCGTCGATCAGGCCCTTGATCTGCTGCGGCTTGATCTTCAGCTCCAGCGCCTTCACCGCCTCCCCCGGCGTCAGCTCCGGCAGCCCTGGGTGTTTCCACGGCAACGGCCACAGCTGATCCCCGCCGCGGGGCTCCTTGTCCTTGTCCCAGCGGCCCCACATCTCGTGCATGCCCAGCCGCAGCTCGTTGCCGACGATCTCCGACGCGTCCTGGTAGCCGCCCTTCGCCATCTCCTTCGCCATCACCACGATCCGCTTCTCGGGCAGCACCTTGGCGGCCGTCAGCAGTGATCGGCTCACGCCCTCGGTCAGTTCGCCGGATTGCACCTGCGCCCGGACCTGCTGGGGCAAGTCCAGCAGCCGCATCTTGCCGCGCACGGTTGCGTCCGACATGCCGAAGAGCACCCCGACCTCGGCCGACGTCAGCTTGAAGTCGTCCGTGGCGCGCCACATCGCCTGGGCCTCCTCGATCGGGCTCAGGTCCCGCCGCTGTACGTTCTCCGCCACGGCCATCTCGAACATCTGCCGATCGGTGAGCTCGCGCATCACCAGCGGCATGTCCACAAATTCGGCCTTGCCCTGGCTGGCCAGGTACGTGTATGCCGCGAAGCGCGAGTGCCCGAAGGCCAGTTGCCAGCCGTACTTCCCGTCCGGGCGCTGCACCGTCGAAGGCCGTGCGGTCGGCACCTGCAACAGCCCGTTCGTCTCGATGCTCGCAGCGATCGCTTCCACGACCCCCGGATCCTCCGCCAGGCGCACCTGATACGGATTGGGCTCGATCAATTCCAGCGGAACTCGTATCTCCTTCATCGTGTTCTCCCGTCGCGAGGCGGTGTCGAGCCGCCATCGTCATAGATCCCTGCCCCTCGTGGGGCAGGGAAAAGCATCCCGCACGTCATTTCGACTCTGCTTGAACGTATTGCAGCTTGAACCTCACCAGGAAGTCCGGCAGCGGGCACCGCTCACACATCGCCCGCCGGGCTTCCTTGTAAAGAATACAGGCCTGGCATGACTTCCGTGCTACCTCGACGATCGGCTTCGGTAGCCTCTGCCAGTCGGCCACCAGCACCAGCGCATCGAAATGCCCGGCCAACTTCGCATCCGCCTCTTCCTCGGCCAACTTCCGCAGGGTCCTCTGGGGTTGCACCTCCACCGCCGACGGCTTGCTCTTGCCGGGCCGTTTCACCGCCGCCTTGCGCAGCGCATACGTCGTCCAGCCTCGCGCCACGCCCGTCGCTGCTGCCCGCTCCTGCTCCGCTGGCCGCAGCTCCGTCAGCCGCTGGATCAGCTGCCCATCCAGTGGCAACTGCTTCGCCTGGAACATCGCCTGCACCGACCCGGTCAGCTTCAGCATCTTCAGCCGGTTCGTGATCAGCTCGTCGTGCACTCCCAGTTTCTCCGAGACTGCCCGCACGCTGCCCAGCTGGTGATGCAGCGCCGCGTAGGCCTTCGCCTCGTCGATCGGCCCCAGATCTTCCCGCTGGATGTTCGCCACCAGCGCATCCACCAGCCTGCCTCGCCCCGCGTGATTGACTCCCCGCCGCACCACCACCTCCACCTTCATCCAGCCCAGCAGTTTCACGGCCCGCAGCCTGCGCTCCCCATCCACCAGGATGAAGCGCTTTCCCGCGGCTCGCTCCACCACTAGGGGCTGGATCAGCCCCCGCTCGCGTATCGACTGCGCCAGGCACCGCAGTTCCTCCGCGTCGAAGTTGCTCCGCGGCTGGTCCGGGTTTGGCAGGATCAGATGCACCGCTAGCTTGGCCATTTCACGTCCATTCCTGACTTTGCCATCTTCCAATAGAACAGGTTTTCCAATTCCAGCCAGTTTGTGAAGATATATCTTCACTTCGGGAAGAATGGATTTGCATATCTTCACGGCCCCGGATCGCTTCGCGGCCCCCACATTTCTCATCGCGGGCCCGTTCGCGCCCAGGTTGTCCGCGCGAATGTGAAGAAGTGAAGATTCTGGGCCCCCCTGGACGGGTTTGCGATTTTTCGCATATCCGCGGTTTTCACCGTAGTAGTAGTGAAGAAAGTTCTTCACTTCGTGAAGAGAACCCCTGCGAATCTTCACTTTTGGGCCCTCACATAGAACAAACTTGCTACAACAACAACTACTACTGCTCATTCATCATCTTCCCAGCTTCACAAATCGCCGATTTCGAGCGGAAAATGGACCAAAATCGAGCCATCCGGCGCCCACGATCTCGCCCTGGAGCATGCAGAACTTTTTTTGCATGCCCCCCCAGGGGGTCAAATATCTTCACTTCTTCACGACCGAGACGGCTTCCAGCCGTCATCGGCCGGTCCTGGACCCATGAGGGTCCAGGAACTCCGGGGCCCAAGCCCCAGATCTGCCCTCTCATTGGCCCTCCGGCTCATGGAACTCGGTGTTCTTCCAGTCTTCCCGGGCCTGGGTGATCCCCGGCGGCTCCGGCTTTAGCTCGTATGGACGTTCCACGCTGCCCCGCTCCTGCCAGGCCACGCCCCAGCGCTCGCACAGTCCCCGGATCCGCTCCTCGTCCCACACCACCTCGTTCGTCCCTCGGTAGGCGTCCGTCCCGTCGGTCGTCTCCTGCACCCGCAGCTGGCACTGCTTCTTCAGGATCGTATTCACCGATCGACTCGTCATCCGCTGTGACTTCCTCCTGATCGTGCGTCCGTCCTTGGTCGTGAACTCCTGTTCCTCCTCTTCGTCCTCGCCCATCTTCCGGCGCATCGCATCGATCAGCTGGTTGACCGCGTAGGCCACGTCCTTCAGGTACACACGCTTCTCGTCCGAGGGGTGGCTGCTCACTGGTCCCCAGGCGTTGGCCAGCACCAAGCCCTCGATCACCCGCGCCGTCTTGCTCTCCTTCCGGTCCGCCCGCGTCCGGTCGTTGTAGTCCCGCAGGAATAGCCGAATCTTCTCCTTCATCGGCTCGCTGCTCACGGTCGACATCAGGCCCATCGTGATCTGGTTCAGCCGGGGTTCCAGGGACCGGTCCGCTTCATTGGGATTGACGTCGAAGTCCGGCCGGGCCCGGTGCATGCGCCAGGTCGTCAGCAGATTCCGGATGTCCCGACACTCCTGGTCGAATTCCTTGGGCATCGATTGCGGGATGCGCGGGGCGGGCATGAAGGGCACCATGTTCATCGTCAGGCACCGGCTGGCGATTGCCCGGTCGTCGTAGTCCTTGCGCATCGCGATCAGCTTCGGGCCGAATACGTTGTAGCTTTCCACCTCGAAGTTGCCGCTGGCATCCTTCCGCATCCGGGTGATGCCCTCGCCCCGCTCGGTCCCACCGTTCAGGATCTTGGCGATGATCGACGCCTCGTCGCTGTCGTCCTTGAAGTCGGCTTCATTGATCACCAGCGTGCCGCGATACTCGTGCAGCAGGTGATAGATCGATGCCGCGCTGCCTCCGCCGCTGATGTACACGGGCCGGTAGCAGCACTTCCCGATCGTCTTTAGCCAGCGGGTCTTGCCCGTGCCGAGGTCGCCCAGGCCTCGCAGGTAGCTCACCTCCCGGAACCCGTCGTAGATGTACGTGAATATCTCCCACAGGGGCGTCAGCTCTTCGAAGAAGATCTCTGCCCCGAAGTCGAAGTACTTGTAGTTGTGCGATTGCAGCACGGCCACCAGCTCGTGGTCCTGCAGTTCCTCACCCAGGGCGCTCGGCAGCAGCACCACGGCCGAATCGTCGACCGTCCGGATGAGTGCATTCGGCGGGATCGGCACGTACTTCTGGTCCTCGATCATCACGTGGTCAAGGCCCTCCTCGATCCGGCCGTCCGGGAACCGCACGGCAAAGCTGGTGCGGTCCTGCTCAGCGTCATACAGCAGCTCGATCAGATGCTCGTGGATCCACCCGCCCGCCCTCTGGGTTGCCTTCTCATCGTCCTTCTTGGCCTTCCCCCGTTTCTTCTCCGGCCGACCCGGGAGCTCCGTCGGCTTCATCCCCATCGCATCCGCGATCCGTTTCTCGTAGTATTGATAGTCATCCCCCATTTGCTTGGCCAGCTGCACAATGTGCTTGACCGCCGCCCGCCGGTCATCCTCATCCTGGATGCTCCCCGAAGCGGCGCCGTTCCGCGAAGGGCCCTTCTCCGGATTGCCCACCTGCTCGGCCATCGCCAGGATCAGCGGCTTGGAGTGCGACAGCATCGCGCGGATCTGGAGACGTTGCCCCTCGGCCGCGATCCCGGCCGCCTTCCAGTCCTGGAGCAGCTGGTTCGCATCCAGCTTGCGCACGTCGTTGCGAGAAGGGGCGCTCTGCCCCGACGAAGCAATCTCCGCCGCAGGCGACAGAGGGGCTGAAGCTGCCTGGGCGCCCTTACGCTTCGCCATCATCGACCTCGGAGAACTGGAATGGCACCGCCCACTGGACCAGTCGCACCTTCGGCCCGAAGGCCTCCGCCACCTTGATCATCGCCGCCTGCCCGGCGGCGTCCTGGTCCAGAGCCAGGAATCGCTTCGGGAAGTCGCGCGTGATGGCCACCACCTCGGGCCCGGCACCCAGCCCGTTGAGGCCGATTGCTGGGATCCCCCATTCCCCCAATGTGATCGCGTCCGCCTGGCCCTCGACGATCACCACCTCCTCGGCCTTTTTGTGGAACAGCCAGTTGAAGTACAGCATCCGATCTCCAACGAGCGACTTCGGCGGGTTGTAGGACTTTTTGTCCTTCTCTGGCTCACCGATCAGCTTTCCCTCGCCCGCCCACTTGAGATTCCGGGCGCTGAAATACACCGGCTTGCCGCCCCGGCCGAAATGGGTGTAGATCAGCCTCGGGAACTCGACCAGCCCCCAGATCCGGCTCTTCTCCAGCCAGTTGCTCTGCGCTTCGATCGCATGGTCCCGGCACCAGGCTGCCACGTCGCCTTGCAGGCCGACGATCGCAACGGCCGCCGGCACCTTCAGGTCCGCCCCGTTCGTCTCGAGCCAGCCTCGCAGCTCCGCCAAGGCTTCGGCCGTCCCCGGGCAGTATCCGATCCCGGCGCCCCGCGCCACGATCATGTTGGCGGCTGTTTCCGCAGCAACGGTATGCGCCTTTTCCATCGTCGCCGGTGCGAATTGGTAGGGGTTGCCGGTGGCCAGCGCTTCCTGGGCGGTCACCTTGTGACAGATCGTCTCGTCCGACCAGGCCCGGCCGCCATCGGCTCGCCTGCAGTAGTCCAGCGCCGCCGGCGTGCCCCATAGCTGCTTCAACAGCCACTGGTGCACCAGCGTGTACAGCTCCCCCCGCGCCTGGTAGCTCTTGGCAGCCTCGCTGGGCTCACTGTGCTTCAGTTCTGGGATCCGCACCCCGTACTTCTGCGCCAGGTACGTGGCCGCGTCCCAGAAGTCCATACTGCGATAGCGCTGCAGCCAGTCGAAGACGTCGCCCGTCTCGTACTCATGCCCGGGCCCGCCGGGCTTCGCGAACCACGTGTATTGATGCCAGTCGACGTCCACGGCTAGGCTGTCCGGGTGCTTGCAGTAGACATACTTCCCCCGCTTCCCGGTCTCGAAGACGTACTCGCCCCCGGCCTCGATCTCCCGCAGCAGATCCGCCCGGTCCTTCACTTCTTCGATGAATGCTCGGAACTCATCCATGCACTGCCCTCGTCGTGGGACCCGGGTTCGCACCCGCCCGGGCCTTCGGCAACTTACCTGAATCCGCCCCTTTTCCCCGCAATTTTTCAGAAACTTTCGGGGAAACTTACGTCAACCCGGCCCAGCCCTCAGCAGCCCCCTCAGCAGCCAGCCTGGCGCGCTCCTTCGCTTCTTCACGCAGCAGCCGGTCCAGCTCCGCCGCGATCAGCGCCCCCGCCCGGATCAGATTGCTCTTCGGGTCCTTGGGCTTCCACCACTTCATCGTCCACGTCGGCGGCCACAGCGCCACCAGGATCTTCTGCACAGCCACCTGCGCTCGATCATCCACGTCGAATACCCCGGCCACTGCGTAGCATGCCGCGGCCCTGGCCAGCTCTCCGTCCTGGTGCTCATCGTCATGCTTCGGGTCCCAGCCCTCCTGATCTACCTGCCTCATTCGCTCCTTCATGATCAGATCCACTCCGGTCAACATCCTGTTCTCCTTTCAGCCCGTTTTTCGGGTCTATATTGGCCATCTGAAGCTGTGTGCCCTCGCCCCGCCCCCGGGGCCTCACCGGATCCCCGAGACCCCCCGCCCCCCTCCTGGTCCCCTTCTTATGCGACGCGAATCGCTTCGATCTTCGGCCGCTCGCACGCCTGCGATCTCCGCCCTGGGCAACTCTTGCGTCGCCTAATGCTCTTATGCGACGGATCCTCGCCGCCCCGCCTCGTTTCCCATGCACACCCAGGCGTCCGAGCCTGCGCATGGGAAAAAGGGAACGAGGAGATTCGTTCTACTACTGACTTATCCACCAACCTAGCCACACTCCCACCCATCAAAACCGACGGGGAATGTATGACACCCGGTCGGTCCTCCTCAGCCTGCACCAGGGCAAGCTGCACGACGAGCCGCAGGGCAGCATGCCAGATCTGCACGTGATCTTGCGGCATCTCCACGTACGTGGTCACAAGTTGGTCTTCCACTTACAGGGCCTCAGCTGCCAGCCGCATCTGCTCGTCCGTGGCCATGGCATAGCGCAGCGTGGTCTCGGCCCGCACGTGCCGCGCCAGCTTCTGTACGGTCGCAATTGGCACGCCCAACTCGTGATACAGGCGGTGGATGCCCGTGTGGCGCAGCCGGTGGGGCCACAGCTCGATCGAGCACTTCGCCCCAATCGCCTTGGCCAGGCGCTGCAGCTCCCGCTGGCTGATCCGATCCGTCCCCTTGCCTGGGAACAGGCTCTCACCGCCTGGGTGAACGGCCAGCCAGGCGGCCAGGGCCAGCCGGGCCTCTCGGCCCAACGGGACCACGGCCTCCTTGTCGCCCTTGCCGTGGCGGATCCGAACGTCGCCGCTCTTCTCCCGCAGCACGACGTCGCCGACGTCCAGCCGCACGACCTCACCCGAGCGAAGCAGGCCATAGGCCATGAGTGCCAGGATCGCCCGATCCCGAACACACAAACGGCGCCCAAAGTCAGTCCGCGCGCCGTTGATCTGGATATCGAGCTCACTGCGGAGATCTCTGAACTCCTGCGGGCTGAGCGCCTTCGGCGCCGGGACCTGCTGCTCCATGGGCAGCACGCCCAATAGCGGATCCGTGTAGATCCAGCCCTTGAACGTAGCGAATGAGGCGAAGGCCCGGAACGCTGCCAGGCGCAGGTTCCATGTCGCTGCCCCGTCTGTCTGCGTCCGGGCCGTGCGGTACTCCCGCAGATCCGGCGCCACGAACTGACCAGGCTCGAATGGCTTGCCTCGGGCCGCTTCGTACCAGGCCGCGTACTGCTGAATCATCCGCAGATAGGCATCCACGGTCCTCGGGCTGCGCCCCTGCTCAATGAGATGCAATTGGAATTCGCGTGACCAGTTCATTTCGTAGCCCCATGCTTGGCACCCACGAAGTCCTTGCCGTGGGCATAGACCATCCAGGGAATTCGCACCCCATCAACACGAATTCCAGTGTTGTTCTCATCGGATGCAAGAATGTGTCGCTCAAACCATGCATCCTTGCAGATCACGCTCTCAGCTTCATTGATTTGCATCATCAGACGTATGGTCTCCACTTTTCTGCATTCATGAACCAACGACGTGGACCATGCATCGAGCTGCTTGCCGGTGGTGATCACAATTCCACATACAGCTCTTTGCCCTGCGTATCGTCTGTGGTTCCCCCAGCGCAGATCCGCCTCATCCGCCACAGCTTCCAACCAGGACGCCGCATCGTTCAATCGATCCACTAACCAATAGGCCACCTTAATCATTCGCCCCTCGCATGGCTGGCGAAGACGGACGCCAGGCCCACATCAGATTGCTGTGCTGCCGCATGTGCCTCGCGCTCTGCCTTCTGCTGGGCTGCGACTTCGTCCTCCCGGCAGGCCGCATGCATATACAGACACGTGCGCGGATTCGTCCCGACAACGTAGTCGTGATAGAACCGCCTCCCGTATCCGATCGCATGGTGACAGATCCGGCATTCCGATGCTGCCATCCGCCGCGTCTCGGCGCAATCACTGTGATGGCACGCGTGCTCGCATGGTCCGAATTTCGTGCCCGGGTCACTCAATACTCCAGCTGCCATTTCATCCTCCTCGTGCTTCACTCAGGCTGTCAGGTTTGTGATCTTGATCAGCTCGAAGAATGGGCTCCTGCTCGCGTCCACCAGGAACCGCCCCAGGTTTCTCAGGTAGAAGAAGGTCCTCTCACGCCGATCCCCTCGGATCTCGTATTCGACACTCCACATGGCTCCCTCCTATCGCTCCGCCCTGCGCGTCGGCACAGGCTTGTCCGGCTGTCTGACGTCATAGTGCTGCGGATCGCTCCGCACCTGGCGCAGCCGTTCCGCCAGCTGCTCGATCCGTGTTTCGTCGTACGCTCGCTGTGCCTGATGCTGATCCAGCAGCTCGATTGCAATCGCGATCGCATCCTCCAGCCCGGCCTGAGCCGGATACGGCAGCTTCCTGCGCCCAGCGATCGCCCCCAGCTCCTCAACCCTGCGCTCCAGAGCGTCCAGCCGCTCGAAGAGTTTCCGCCCCAGCCAGCCCAAGGTCCCCCCGGCCAGCAGGGCCACCAGCAGCATCAGCTCGATCGTGTTCGTCATTGCATGCCTCGAAGAAGGAGCACAGCCAGTGCCACACCGATGGCGGTCATCATCACCAGGTACGCGATCAGCAGTTTCGTCTTCGTGCTCATCTCGTCTCCAGAACAGCCCAAAAGTTCTGACAGAACGGCCGCACTCTGCTATGCTCCGAATCGTGAAGGCTCGCCCTATATACAACTGTCCGCAGGATCCGCCAGTTCAATTACGCCGCTGTCGAAGGTCTCGGGCTTCATTGCTCGCATGCACTCCCGCGCCCAGTGGAAACGCCAGTCGGTTCTATCGAAGAAGCAGTAGGTGTAGATGGAGAGCAGGAAATCCAAACTGGGCTCCCCCTTTCCGCTCTCCCAGGTGTAGATGGTCATGCGAGTGATGCCCGAGTTCAGGAGTCCCTTCGCCAACAGATCGCCAAATTCCGTCTGTGAAACAACCCGGCCACCATTCGCCCAAAGCCCTTTGCATATGGCAAACTGAGATGACAAATAAATAACCAGTTCCTTTGCCTATGCCAACATCATTTTACACACAAACGCCAATTTGTCAAGGGCTCTTGACAAGAGGAAGGAACGTTTCCATAATGTCCAATTATATGACTAGCTCCCAAACAAAACTCCTGCTGGAGCACTTTTTCGCCTTTCAGAAAGACGCTCAGCGAGTGGTGTCACTCAGGGAATTCGCAGAGCACCTGAAGATCCATGAATCGACCCTCAACCTTCTCGTGAACGACCGACGGAAGATCACAGAACGGATGGCCGCCTACTTGGCCCGCAGAACCGGTGATCCGCGGTTCTACGATCTGCGGCATCTGCCGCACATGGACCCTCTGCTATCCTACATCTCGACAGAGTGGCCCAACTTGAAACCCGAGGAACGCATGGCTCTGCGTGACCAGGTCGCCAGCTACCGGACCGGGGACAATGACAAGAAGGAACGTACTCCCGCCTGAATTCGAGTTTTGGCCTTACCTGCCGCTCACTGCGCGACTGATCATCGCACTGATGGTTCTGTGGTTCCGTCTGCCCTCCTACCTGTTCAACGCTCACACGGTCTCGCTGGCTGCCTTTATGTGTGCGTTCGCCGCCTGCATCTGCTTCGTTCCCGAGCATCCGCTGAAACTTGTGGTGTCCTTGAGCTCCGCATCTTGCGCGGCTTTCCTCTCGTTGGCGTCAGGCCCGTGGCGACAGACCCCGGAGATGTGAGAAGCAGAAAAATATCAACTATCGGCCTCGCTGGTCAAACCGATGAGTGTCTCTGCCCCTGATCCCAATCTTAAGAAATGCCGCTGGTGCGCCGAAATGATCCAGGCAGATGCCACGATCTGCAAGCATTGCGGCCGGAGCATCAACCGGACCCTGGAAATCTCTCAGCAGCTCGGCAAAGTCGGTGCATCGATGCAGTCTTTGGGCTGTCTGATGACGCTACTGATCAGCATTCCCATTTGTATCTGCATCGCCGTATATCTGTTCTCCCAGCAATGACCATCCCCTTCTCCCCCGGCGATTCCGTCGCTGGCTACTTCCGCGACAGTGGCGGCGAAGAGCAGGATCTCAGCGTCGAACAGCAATCCCGAGCGTTCGAGACCTGGTGCCGCGAGAACGACCTGGTCATCGGCCGCGTCTTCGTGGACCTTGCGCGTCCTGGTTCGTCGATCGTCGGTCGCGAGGCCTTCGTCGAAATGATGCGCCACTTCAGATCCGGCGAAGCCCAGGAGAAGGGCGTCGTGGTCTGGAAGTACAGCCGCTTCTCCCGCGACGTGGACGACGCAGCCTTCTATCGCGCAGATCTCCGGCGCATGGATTTCGCGGTCCACTCGCTGAACGACAACATTCCCGACGGGCCCGAGGGCCGCTTCTTCGAGGCTGCTATCGACTGGATGAACCAGCGCTTCCTCGAGGATCTGTCGACCGACGTACGCCGCGGCCTGCGGGATCTCGTGCAGATCTATGGCTGCGTGCCAGGCGTCCCGCCGATGGGCTTCAAGCGCGAACCGGTGACGATCGGCAAACGACGTGACGGCACGCCGCACATCGCTCACAGGTGGATCCCGGATCCCGAGCTCGTGCCACGCATCCGCCAGGCCTTCGAGATGCGCGCCGCGGGCTCCTCTCTGTACACGATCCACAAGGCTGCGAAGCTGTATGGATCGCTGAACTCGTACCGGACCTTCTTCAGCAACCGGATCTATATGGGGATCCTGGAATTCGGGGACCTGGTGATTGAGAAGTACTGCACGCCGTTCATCGATCCGCAGACCTGGTCAGCGGTCCAGGCGCTGATCGAGGCACATGCCCAGGCGCGCTTCGGTGCGCAGCACCCAAGGCGCACGAATTCCATCTATCTGCTGAGCGGCCTGATGTACTGCGCGCGCTGCGGCTCGTCCATGTACGGGAACACGGTCACGCGGCACAATCTCTATGGACGTGATGAAGCATATCGCTGCAGCCGGGCCCGGCGCCGGCGGGATTGCACGGCCGGCCGGATCTCCCGGCGCCATATCGAGGACGCCGTGCTGAATACGGTGAAGGATTACATCCTGCTGCCGGAGAACATGGCCGCGATCCACCAGCTGGCGATCGAGGCGCAAACCATGGGCGAGAAGAAACGCCAGGAGATGATGCGCTCAAACGTGGCCCAGCGCCGGGACCTCTCCCGCCAGATCGCCAACATTACGAGGGCGATCGCTGACAGAGGCCATTCACGCGCCATGCTGGACAAACTTACGGCCCTGGAGGGGCGCCGTGCTGAGCTGCAGGTCGAATATGACCGGCTGCAGATCCCGCTCGAGCTCATTCCGCCACTGACAGATGATGAGATCCGGGACCGGGCTGTGCACGTGACCGAAAGACTGAGCGCTGCACCCATGGAGCAGCGCCGTCAGATCCTGCGGGGATTGATTCAGAAGATTGTGGCTGAGCGGGACGGGGGGACGATCCGCGGACTGATCACCTACTTCTACCCTCCACCCCCTTTCGTGGAAGCCCCTCCTGAGACCGGAGGGGCCCTGTTGCCTATGCCGCCCGCCCCCATGGGGGCATCCGATGCGAAAAACCCGCCGGAATGGGCGGGTTTCTTCTTTGCTCGGCAGGTTGGATCCGTACCCCGTGGTTTGTCTAGTTCCTGAACAGCAGTGAACGATAGGGTATGAGCATCAGGAATCCAATCGCAATCAGGATCTCGCCGACCAGTACACCCATGGCCTGCCACGGCCCGAAGTACGGAACACCGGGCAGCGGCTGCGAACCCATGCCGGCCACATCGGCCATCCCCGAGAAGATCGAGATGACATAGCCTGTGCTGACTAGGCGCAGTCCGATGTCCGCCACGATCGTTCGCGGCTGTCCCTTCCAGAGCGCCAGCAAGCCAACGTATCCTCCAAGGCAGATCACTCCCAACCCGATCAAGAAGACCGAGATCTGCACGAATCCCACAACGGGACTCCGATCCCAGCCAAACCAGTCCGGTTTGGCGCCGACCGTGAAAATGAATAGCCCGATGAGGCTGGTCACCAGACTCATGCGCATTCGCGCCCCTGAGGGTTGTGCCCCGAATGGTCGCGTTTCAACCAGCGTGGAAGAAGGCCGTTCAGTCCCTGGCTGCATCGTGACTATCCCGGAAGGCTGCTGCGTAGCAGACGCAGCCAATTCAGGCCCAGGATGTTCTCCGCGTCGGCCGCCGAATAGCCCCGCTTCTGGAGCAGGGGCACGACCTTCTGGAGATCTGCAACAGTATCGATCTCGGCCGGCACGGATTGCAGGCCGAATCCGCCATCGAAGTCCGATCCGATCCCTGAGTGCAGTGAATCGCCGGCAAGTTGGCAGACGTGATCCAGATGTGCGACGAAGGCATCTAACGGCACCTCGTCCCGCTGCGAGCCCTTCTTCCGCGCCCAGCCGCTTTTGAGGAAGCTGTTCACAGGCACATTGCCGATCACTCCGCCGCGCTCAATGATCTTGCGCAGAACTGCATCGGAGAAGTGCCGATTGGTAGGGAATCCAGGCAATAGTGCAAGGCAATTGACATGACTTGCAGCGATCGGACCGTCGTAGAGATCCAAGGCTTCCAGCGCAGCTCTTTCGTCCATATGGCTCAGATCCAGCACAAAGCCGAAATCTGCCATTGCCTTCAATAGCCGCTGCCCGTCCTCCGTCAGCGGCCCGGGATCCTTGGTGCCTCCGGCGTATCGCGTGCCCGCCCAGGATAGCCCAATCAGGCGAAGTCCAAGATCATGCCACTCAGCCAGCTCGTCGATTTGACGAATGCCGTCTGCGCCTTCCATCAAGACCACCAGTCCAACCGGGCGTGATTCCCTTCCGGGATCGGCCCACGCCTCAAGGTGCTCCTCAAGGCCTTTTCGATCCTGGATCAAACGAAAGTAGTTCGGTTTTGAATCGGTTAGATCATGATAGGCATGCAGTTGTTGGCTGTACAGCTCATGAGCTTCGTCGGCGCTCGCGTAGTATATCTTGTCCCAGTTCCCCTCTTTGTTCCGAATGGGTGCAGCAAACAGCGTCGAGAAAATGATTGCTGTCTGACCGCGTTGGTAGTCCGGCCAGCCGATAAGCGTATCTTCGTTCACCTCGACCGCCCGACTTCCCTTCTCGCGCGCACGGGTTTCGGTGGCCGACAGGGTGTAGTCACGCCCGAAACATAGCATGTTCCAGGCGAGATCACAGTGGGCATCAACGAGAAGTGGCATTAGCAGCAGAGAGCGCACCCTGGGTGCGCTCTACTGATCGCCTATGGCTCTGGTTCCGGCTCTGAGTCCGAGACCGGCTCTTCATCCGGCGGAGTATGCCCATACTCCTCGACCAGTTTCTTGTAATCCTTGTCGGCGTACGCCCCGGAGTCGACCTTGCGCAGACTCAGTCCGATCCTGTGCTGTTCGGGGTCGATCCGCACGATGCGCAAGGTGCGAACTTCCCCATCTTTCAGCACCTCTTTGGGATGTTCGATGCGGTGGTCTGCCATTTCGGAGATGTGGATCAGTCCTTCGATGTCGCCTTCCAGCCGGGCGAAGGCTCCAAACTTGGTCAGTCTGGTGATCACGCCTTCCACCAGTTGGCCGACAGCGAATTTCTCAACGCGCGACTTCCACGGATCGTCCGCCAGTGCCCGCAGTGAGAGGCCGATGCGCTTCTTCTCCCGGTCAATGTTGATGACCTTGACTTTCACCTCTTGACCGACTTCAAGCACATCACGCGGATGCTGCACGCGTTCCCAGGAAAGCTCGGAGAGATGGACGAGCCCATCTGCTCCGTTGATGTTCACAAAGGCCCCAAAGTCTGAGAGACTCGTGACCCGGCCGCTGTACGTCTTGCCCACCTCCAGCTCATCGATCACGCGTTCCTTGATTGATTGTCGGGACTCGGTCGAGGCGGCCCTTTCCGAAAGGATCAGCCGGCGCCGTTCCCGGTCCACCTCGATGATCCGCACGGTGATGGGCTGGCTAACCATCTTCTGCCAGCGTTGCTCCGGGGTGTCGCCAATTGCCTGTGCCCGGCGTGCACCGCTGATCTGTGAGGAGGGCACAAAGCCGCGCAGGCCGCCCACCATGGCGATCAATCCGCCCTTGTTGAAACCCACGATCTTGCTTTCGTAGACGCGGTCCTCTTCAAGCATCTTCTCGACGTTCTCCCAGGAGATCTGTTCCTGGGCGCGCCGCAGCGAGAGGACAACATTGCCGTTCTCATCTTCCGGATTCTGCACGTACACCGGGATTTCGGCGCCGACCGTGAGCGCCTCACGCTCACTCGCGGAAAGCTGCTCGAGCTCTCTGCTGGAAATCACCCCCTCCGATTTGGCTCCGATACTCACCAGGATCTGCGATGAGCTGATGCTCGCGATGGTACCTTTGCGGATCTCTCCTGCCTGAGGCATATCCACACTAAGGTCTTCATTGGCAAGCAGAGATTCCATGCTCTGCGTATTCTGGTCGCCCTGCGCGCTATCATCGCTCCCCTGAGGCGGCAGGGTTTGATTCTGATCCGTCACTTGTAGACTCCGGTCGCAAGAATGTCGTCAGATTATAAAGGCGATTGGTGAAGTTGACAACCCGCCGCGTTGCGCTCCTGAGTCTGGTCGGGTCGACCATCCAGTGCCAGCGTTGGACGGCAATCTTCCGGTAAGGGCGTCGTGCCCGCTCAACGGATCTGTTCTGCGGCCGGCAGCGAACGTTCCCCCTTCGAACGCGGCCGGGAGAGCCCTCCCTGGCGATGCCTTTCTGCGCGATATAATCAGCGCCAGAGATCAAATGCCTGCGATTTATCCTTTTACTGCGGTCGTCGGACAGGAGCGCATGCGCCGAGCCTTGATCCTGAATGCTGTCGATACGCGTATCGGCGGCGTCTTGATCCGGGGTGAACGCGGCACGGCCAAATCCACGGCAGCACGCGCCCTTGCCGCCTTGCTTCCCCAGGTCAAGGTGGTTGACGATTGCCGCTTCGGCTGCGATCCGGACAAGCGGGCCACCTGGTGCACCGAGTGCAGGGAGCGCTTCCCCGAAAGCAAACGCGCGTTGCCGTTCCACCAGCGCACTACTCCTTTCGTGAATCTTCCAGTAAGCGCCACGGAAGACAGGGTCGTGGGGATGCTCGACATCGAGCAGGCCATCCAGAAGGGCGAGCGCCATTTTGAGCCTGGCGTGCTGGCCAACGCCAATCGCGGCCTCTTGTATATCGATGAGGTGAATCTGCTGGACGACCATGTCGTCGATGTCCTGCTGGATTCGGCTGCCATGGGCGTCAATGTTGTCGAACGCGAAGGTATCTCCTTTTCGCATCCTGCCCGCTTCATCCTCGTCGGGACCATGAATCCGGAGGAAGGTGAGTTGCGGCCGCAGCTGCTTGACCGCTTTGCCCTTTCGGTCGATATCGTCGGCATCCGCGATGCCCGCGAGCGCGTCATGATCATGGAGCGCAACCTCGCCTTCGAGAGCGACCCGGAGGCTTTTCGCACGCTGTGGCTTCCAAAAGAGCAGGAAGTATCGAAGCAGATCGAGCGCGCCCGCGTCCTCTTGGATCAAGTGACCTATACGAGCCGCGATCTGCTTTCGATTGCCGCTCTGACCGCCTCCTTGAACGTCGACGGCCACCGCGCCGACCTGGTCATTCTCAAGGCAGCACGCGCCCAGGCAGCCTACGAGGGCCGCACACAGATCAATGATCACGACATCGCCCTTGCGGCGGAGTTGGCTTTGCCGCACCGCATCAAGCGCACTCCGTTCCAACAGGCCGAGATAACCTCCGAGCAATTGCAGGAGCGCATCGAACAGCTCACCGGCCAGTCGATTCCCAGCCAGGCGGACGAAGAACGCCAACCTCAGGAAGCGCAAACCCGGGAAAAAAAAACTTAAAGCTCGAAGATGAGGTGCGGGAGGATGAGCAGCAGGCGCCCCCGCAGCCCATGTCGCAGGATGTCTTCGCGCACAGCGACGCCAAGTGGTGGGAGGGCGGCCAGAAGATCAAGACTGGCGAAACCTTCCGCCCCCGCCGGCTGAACACACCCCTGGATAAGCTCGCCCGCAAGCAGGCAGGACGTCGCTCCCTCACCAAGACCGAACGCAAGCACGGCCGCTACATCAAGGCGCGGCCGGCGAACAACAACATCGATGACATCGCCTTCGACGCAACTCTTCGCGCGGCCGCGCCATTCCAAAAGCGCCGCACCGAAAAGCGCAAGCGACTGGCTCTTGCCATCGAGAAGTCCGATCTCCAGCGCAAAGTCCGCGTTAAGCGCGTGGCCAACCTCGTCCTTTTCCTGGTCGATGCCTCGTGGTCCATGGCCGTTGCGGAACGTATGAACGCGACCAAGGGCGCCATCCTTTCACTGCTCACGGACGCATACCAGCGCCGCGACCGCGTCGGCTTGGTCGTATTCCAGAAAGACCGCGCCACGCTCGTCCTTCCGCCCACAAACTCGATACAGCTTGCGCAGAGGGCGCTTATGGAGATACCTGTCGGCGGCAAGACGCCCCTCTCCGCCGGGCTCCTGCTTGCTGCTGACGTCCTCAAGCATGAGAAATATGCACATCCCGAGGTGGAGCCGCTTCTGATCGTGCTGACTGATGGGGCGGGCAATGTGTCGATCGGCACACTGCCTCCGCAGGAGGAGTCCTATCGCTTTGCCGAATTGATTGCCATTGAGAAGGTCAGGAGCGTCGTGATCAACATGGAGCACGCAGCTTTTGACCAGGGGCTCGCCCAGTTCTTGGCCCAGCACCTCAAGGCGCAGTGCTTTGCCCTAAGCGAGCTTAAGGCGGAGAATCTGTACCACGCTGTTAGACAGGAAATGGCCGGCGGCT
>Ga0315277_10000685_pt1 | contig 52485 bp, 43 predicted proteins | sample YL17G05_15_MG_FD_203695 | JGI IMG/M metagenome (GOLD analysis project Ga0315277, IMG submission 203695) | Sediment microbial communities from Yellowstone Lake, YNP, Wyoming, USA - YL17G05_15 | ecosystem: Environmental > Aquatic > Freshwater > Lake > Sediment | place: USA: Wyoming | collected... | reverse complement strand
CACCCGAAGGGGTGTACCAATCCGTTATCGAAAAAATCCGCACCTGGCAGGGTGATCTGCCCCAGCACGACGACATCACCCTGATCGTGGCCAAAGTCGGGTGAGGATCAACTAGGTGCGCGGGCTTTCGTCACAGCCCGGCTCCGATCCAATGCCGTTAACTTAGGCAATAATCAAAAAACTTAGCCACGAATTACACGAATCGAGCGAACAAAATCCAGCTTCTGGAAGGAGAATTTGGTTTATTCGTGTAATTCGTGGCTGCATTTTAGAGGAAACCAACGGCTTCCTCCTTAAGTTAACAGCATTGGCTCCGACCCCAAGAATGCAGCTTGTTCGGACTATCCTTACTTTTCGGAAGTTGTGAAGGCACCACAGCGACAAGCTGCGATCCAATTGCAGCTTATTTCTCCTATTCCCCGACAGGCGGCGTCAGTTTGCGGTCCGCAGGGTCACTTCGAGCTGTTCACTTGATCGAGAAGTAGCCATCCTCCATCGGGGTGTTGTGAGCGATCTTGATGTCGGAGATCGACCACTGTCCGATGTAGGTCGTATTCAGCCCTTCGATCGTGTAGACCAGCTTGTATGAATGCGGGAGTATCAAGCCATCCACTTCTTTGAAGTCGTCGAAATACTCCCTCACAGTGTGGAAGGTGTCCCTCGGGGGAGTCTGACCGGGAGCGCTGGGCATCCCTGAGGGCTGAACCAAGCGATACTGGGTGAGGACGTGCCGGAAGGTTTCCGGATCGAAGTAGAGGCTGATCTGGAGGTCCGTGGTGCCCCCACGGTCCTGGTACTTCAGCTCGTGCAGACGCCTCCCTTCAATCTTCTTTATGCCGGTTGATGTGAGTCTTGGCTGGCGGCCGGGGACATCCAGAAGCCCCCATGCCGCGCTGAGAACACCGCCGAGCAGGCCGTCCCGCATCATCACCTCATAATGATGGACGAACTGCGATAGAGGCGATCTCTGGCCGGGGCGGACCAGCCCCACGCTGACGCCTTTCCCATCGAAGGCCAGCTGCTCACCTGGAACTTGGAGTGACGTGAACTTCAGGCCGATCCTCGTGCGCCGTTCGTCCGACAGCACGTTCGCTGAGCCGCTGCCTTCTCCATGGCCCCCGAGCCGTAGTACGAAGGTCGTCGTGCCCGCCACCGTCCTGCTCTTGATCCGGCTGCGCGCCTCGGCGCTTCCGATGGCTGCCAGATGTTTCGCCACAAGTTCTTCAGGTTTGAATTTTTCGTCCTTTGCCGCCGCGTCGGCAAGAAGCACCGTGAGTCCACCAATCACGGCCGCCAGAAGTCTGAATGCGCGTTTCATGGGCCTGTCCTCCATTTCCGGCAGAGGTCAACTCAGAGCCTTCCCACGCCGGACGTCGTGTATCAGCCTACCTCTGGCGAAACCGGAAGTCGAGCTTTACTCATCGCGTCGAGGGGAACCATGTGTTAATCGCATCTGCCGCGGACACCACTCCTTCCGAACATGGGGCCAGCAATAGAAAAGCGCTGACGATTCTTCCACAGAGCCCGATTTTAGTACCCATGACTTATCTCAGATTGAATGGCTACCGACTTCCCGATCAACCGGTTCCGGCCCTGTGGGTTTCCCCAAAGCCTAGCGGACCGGCACTGCCGACAGGAAGGTCGAACCCGTGTCGCCGAACAGCATGAAAGCGAACACCTCCACGTCTGATGTAACCTGCAGGAAGCCGCCGAACTGGTTGACGTTGAAGCTGGGGTCGAGTTCGCTGATCAGCTTGAGCAGCCGGCCTCTTTTGGGAATGATCTTGGTCGTCTGCCCCACCAATTGGCTGTTGGGGTTGTACAGCCTGATCGCTACATGGGCGTCCCGCTCCTGGCTGGCGTTCACGATGGCAATGCCGGTCCAGTATGGGAGGGGCGCGATGGTGCCCAGCGCCACGTGATCCAGGTAGATTTCACGCTTCGCACTGGACGTCGAAAGGAGCGGCAGGCTCGAAAGAAATTGGCCGTCAATGTCGCCAAACGTGATGTTGCCGACCAGTGCCCGCTCACATTCCACCTTGATGATCCCCGTCGAATAACCCTCCGCAGTGGCGGGGTCCGGCAGGCCGAAAAGCCGGTCTGCCCGGAGCCGGAGCTCGGATCTGGCACCGATCGCCCGCATCACGGGGCTGACGCTTTCACCCCCCTCGTCGTTGAGCAGGCGGAAGGTTGCGCTGGCTGCTTGCGAGCTGGTGTTGATGACGTTGATTTCGGTGAAATACCGCGCTCCCGCTTTGCCGTTGGCAAGGTGGGGAGCGCACAGGACGTTCGCGGCCTTGTCGACGTCCTGCGCTGCCAGGCACGCCAGCGCTTTGGCGTTGCCGAATTTCTCCATCCCCGTCACCATGCCGCTCAACATCTCCAGCTCGACATAGCCATCGAGGGGTACGGCGGTCGATGGGAATGTCCGCTCGAACACGCCGTAAGCCGGGATCGACACCGGGAAGGCCTGCCGGGTCGTGCCGTCACTATTCTGCAGTTTCAGGCTGCCCGTGGCCGGAGTCGAGCCGGGATTGACCGCGTAGATCTTCGTGTCCTTGGCCGTGTCCTTGCCCACCACCGGGAAGATCGCGTGCGCGGTCAGGGCGTGGCTCACATCAGCCCCATCCAGCTCGGCTGTAATTCCATTCACGGTATGCCCGATGAGGAAGAACCCACTGGTGTTCGGCGAAGTGGATTCCACGTCAATCCAGCCGTGATCGGTATCAAAGATGTCATGCAACGTAAACATCTCTTCCACGAGCTTCACGTACTGCGTATTGGCGGCCAGGGCAGCGGGTGTATGGGGATTGGCCATGTCCGTCCTGGCCAGCAGCTTGCCGTCGACGCCGAATGCACGGAAAGTCAAGGTGGCTGAAGCAGAACTCTCGTTGACAATGGCGACCCCCTGGAAGTCGGAGGAGGTGGATACAAAGGATGGATAGATGAGGTGGTATGGATCACTGCCCTGGTTGATCTGGACTGAAGTCACCTGGTCGGTGTAAGCGATCGACGCCGGACCCTCCCTGCGCGCGGGGTCATAGGTTGAGGCGATGGAGCCTTCGTAGCGCGCCCGGGCCGAGTTGACGTTGAACTGAACCTTGCCGCCCTGGTTTGCCGTGAAGGTCAGCGTGGCTATGTGGATGTTTCCCGTCGGAGCCCCGGTCCCGGTCTGTGCGTTCACCACCGTGACGCACCCGCGGGCGTTTGCTTTGGAGATATCGGTGTAGGTCAGTTCGGACGTGAATCCTGAGGCCGATCCCCGGGCTACTGACTTGAGAGTGACGCGGGTGTTGTCAAATGCCACGGGAATGACGAAGCCTCCCAAGGCGGCCAGGGCAGATGAGCGGTTGGTCACGCCCTCCAGGTCGACATGGATGGCTACCGTGAAATCACCACCCGCTGTGGGGAAAGATGGCTGTACATCGAGAGTAACGGCAGCACTGGGTGTAAACGGCCCCGACTGTGCCAGGGCTGGGATTCCGCATATCACCAGGGTCCCGAAGAGAATGACCATCGTTCGCATGTGTCACCTTTCCTGAGAACGGGGCGGCTTGCCTTCGCGGATGCGGCGCGGGTGCTGGCGCGCCACGAAATCGACTTCGACATCTACCACACCAACGGCGACAGCCCGGCCTTCAATTATCAAAAGAACTGGGAATCGCGCCCCTCGCACAGCAATCCCGGCAACGATTTCGGCGGCGGACGCCCGAGCCACACCTGGAGCCAGGGCTATGCGCTTCACTGGCTCCTGACCGGCGATCCCCGCGGCCGCGACGGCTACGAAGAGATCCTGGAAGGAGTTCGGCAGTACGTCTACGAATCGTTCAACGGGGAAGGTTATATCGACACCAGCGAACTCCGCATTGCAGGATGGCTTGTAGAAAACCTCGTCACGCTTTGGCGCATCGATCCCAGCGCCACCCTGGCCACCACCGCCTACGGAAGAAAAACAATTCCCGGTGCGATACAGGATATCCTGCGCGCGGTTTTTGACCGAGAGGCCGCAGCAGGCAGCAATGGCTTTGTCTTTGCCGGTGATCCTCCGGACCCGAACCTGCGCCAGCCCCTTCAGAACCTGTATTTCCTGGAACCCGCCATCAAGGCTTATGAGGAGGTCTTCCAGAGTCGCGACAGCGTTTACGCTCCACGGCTCCTGGCATTGATCCGGCGCATGACCAGCTGGCTGATATCGATTACCTGCGGCGGTGACACGGCAAGCGGAGGACTGTACCGTCCGCGCCAGATCCCCTTTACTGTCGATGTCCGCCTGAGCGCACAGAGAGACGGCCAGACACCCTATGCATTGATGGCGGCCAACGCGGCGGTTTTCTGTTATTCAGCCACCGGTGACGTTTCCTATCTGAGCTATGCACGCGTGGCATTCCAGGATTACATTCGCTATGCCGGAGTAACGGGAGGCGATGAATATGTGGACGCCGGCCTCAGGACTCCCACGTCCTACGACTCCAAGGTGTACAACGGGACCGAGTCCAAGATCCATGGCTGGTCGAATCGCTACGGCCAGTATCTTCTGGCCGTCGAGCGCTCCGCCGCGTCATCTGTTCCCGTCTTCCTTGCGCAGGTGGCAGTGGGAGGCGGCTTCACTGCCGTTTTTACTTTTTCGAACACCGGGGATACCGCGCGCCCGCGGCTCGCTGGAGACCATTCATCGTTCCTTTCGACCCCGAAGCCACCAATTCCGTTCATCACTCTGGCTGTGGTGCGGGAAAACAGCTTGATCATCCCGAGAGTTCTCAAAAGCCACGCCGATGCCACCGACGGAATTACGCGGAATTGATGAAAAGAGTTTTGGAATGCGAATGTTGCGGCGGCCGCATGAGGATTTTAGCCGCAATCCATTCGCCCGAGGCGATGAAAAAGATTCTCGAGTGCCTAGGCCTCCCTTCCAGAGCACCTCCAATTGCCCGTGCACTGCCGGATCGCAGCATTGGGTCAACGCCCGTGGGGCTGACGCTGTAAATCAAGGTACTTGGCAGGGGATTGTTTGAGATATATTGCTAGCGGGAGTTTGCAAAATGCCGGCGCGGCTTCACCAAAGTGGATAAAGGGAGCTTCGATGCCCAGACGGAATGATATTCATAAAGTAATGATCATCGGATCCGGTCCCATCATCATAGGACAGGCGTGCGAATTCGACTACTCGGGCACGCAAGCGTGCAAGGCCCTGCGCTCGCTCGGCTATCGGATCGTCCTGGTCAACTCCAACCCGGCCACAATCATGACCGATCCCGGCATGGCCGACGTCACGTATATCGAGCCCCTGCAAGTCGACGTGCTCACCCGCATCATAGAAAAGGAGCGGCCGGACGCACTGCTGCCCAACCTTGGCGGGCAGACCGGACTCAACCTCTCCTCGCAGCTCGCCAAATCGGGCGTGCTTGCCAAACACGGCGTGCAGGTGATCGGCGTTAATATCGACGCCATCGAAAGAGGGGAAGACCGGACGGTATTCAAGCAGACGATGGAGAAGCTCGGCATCGAGATGCCGCGCAGCGAGGCCGTCTACTTGGTCGAGGACGCCGAGAAGGCCGCGGATAGACTGGGTTATCCGGTGGTGATCCGTCCGGCCTACACGCTGGGCGGCACCGGTGGCGGCCTGGTCTACAACCTGGAGGAACTGCAGACCGTGGCGGCCAGGGGACTCGCCGCCAGCATGGTGCATCAGGTGCTCGTCGAGGAATCCGTGCTCGGCTGGGAGGAACTCGAGCTCGAGGTCGTGAGGGACGCAAAGAACCAGATGATTACGGTCTGTTTCATCGAGAACATCGACGCCATGGGCGTGCACACGGGCGACTCATTCTGCTCGGCGCCCATGCTGACGATCTCCCCGGAGCTTCAGCAGCGCCTGCAGAAGCACTCCTACGACATCGTGGCGGCGATCCAGGTTATCGGCGGGACCAACATCCAGTTCGCGCACGATCCGAACACCGGACGCGTGGTCGCCATCGAAATCAACCCTCGGACTTCCCGATCCTCGGCGCTGGCATCCAAGGCAACCGGCTTTCCGATCGCCTTTATCTCCTCGCTGCTTGCCGGCGGACTCACGCTGGACGAGATCCCGTACTGGCGCGAGGGCACGCTCGACAAGTACACACCCTGGGGCGAGTACGTTGTGATCAAGTTCGCACGCTGGGCATTCGAAAAATTCGAGGGCGTGGAGGACAAGCTCGGCACGCAAATGCGCGCGGTCGGAGAGGTCATGAGCATCGGCCGCAATTACAAAGAGGCGTTCCAGAAATCTATCCGTTCCCTCGAAATCGGACGCTATGGCCTCGGCTTCGCCAAAAACTTCAACCAGCTGCCGCTGCAAGAGCTTGTGGATCTCCTCCGCTTTCCGACCAGCGAACGCCAGTTCGTCATGTACGAAGCCCTGCGCAAGGGCGCGGATATCAACGACCTCTACAAGCTTACCCACATCAAGCCCTGGTTCATCCAGCAGATGAAGGAACTGGTCGACCTCGAGGAGCAAATCCTGCGCTATCGGGGGAAAAAGCTGCCGGACAAGCTGCTTCTGCGGGCGAAAAAGGACGGATTTGCCGACAGGTACCTGGCGAAATTGTTGAAGGTCACGGAACAGGTTATCCGGCGGCGCCGGATCGCGTTGGGCGTCAACGAAGCCTGGGAACCCGTGCCCGTCAGCGGTGTGGAGAATGCGGCATATTACTATTCGACGTACAACGCTCCCGACCAGGTGCGCGTAAGTGATCGCAGGAAAATCATGGTGCTTGGCGGCGGACCCAACCGGATCGGACAGGGCATTGAATTCGACTACTGCTGCGTGCACGCGGCCTTTGCCATCCGGGAGGCTGGGTACGAATCCATCATGGTCAATTGCAATCCGGAAACCGTCTCCACGGATTACGACACCTCGGACAAGCTGTACTTCGAACCCCTGACTGTCGAGGATGTGCTCAGCATCTATGAAAAAGAGAAACCCGAAGGGGTGATCGTTCAGTTCGGCGGCCAGACGCCGCTCAATATCGCCCGCGAACTGTACGAGGCGGGCGTCAAAATCCTCGGGACCACTCCGGAAACCATCGACCTGGCCGAGGACCGCGACCGGTTCCGGCAGGTCATGCAGCGGCTTGGCATCCCGCAGCCGGAATCCGGCATGGCCAGCACGCTCGAGGAAGCACTGGCCGTGGCCCAACGGATCGGATATCCGCTGATGGTGCGCCCGTCCTATGTGCTTGGCGGGCGAGCCATGAAAATCATCCTCGACCAGAAAATGCTGAAGCATTACGTGCAGGCAGCGGTTGACGTGTCTCCGGAGCGGCCGATCCTGATCGACAAGTTCCTCGAAAACGCCATTGAGGCCGAGGCGGACGCCATCGCCGATGGAACGGATGCGTTTGTTCCCGCCATCATGGAGCATATCGAGTACGCGGGGATCCATTCCGGCGACTCGGCCTGCGTCATACCGCCTGTGACCATTCCCCAAAAGCATCTGGAGACCATCGAGGCCTACACAAGGAAAATCGCCATCGAGCTCGAGGTCGTCGGACTCATGAACATTCAGTATGCGATCGCCTATGACGTCGTCTATGTGCTGGAGGCCAATCCCCGCGCGTCGCGCACCGTTCCGCTGGTCTCCAAGGTTTGCGAGATTCCCATGGCCAGACTGGCCACGCAGATCATGCTGGGAAAGAGTCTCTCGGACCTGGGCCTGAAACGGAAGCCGATCAGGCACTTCGGCGTCAAGGAGGCTGTGTTTCCGTTCAATATGTTTCCCGAGGTGGATCCGGTTCTGGGGCCCGAAATGCGCTCGACCGGCGAGGTGCTGGGCATGGCGGATTCATTCGGCCTGGCCTTCTACAAATCGCAGGAGGCGGTGGGGTCCATCTTGCCGCTCGAGGGCAACGTGCTTATCACCATCGCCGACCGCGACAAAACCGACATCCTGGGGCCAGCCAGGCGGTTCAGGGACATGGGTTTCCGCATCCTCGCCACCCAGGGGACGAAGCGGTTCCTCGCGGAGAGCGGCATTGCGGCAGATCTCATCTGGAAAATGCACGAGGGCCGCCCGCACATCGTGGACGGGATCAAGAACGGCGAGATCCACCTCATTATCAACACACCCCACGGCAAGATCAGCGAGGTGGACGACTCCTATATCCGCAAGAATGCCGTGAAGTACAAGGTCCCATACATCACTACCGCGGCCGCCGCGCTCGCCGCCGCCATAGGAATCGAGGCGCGGCGCCTGAAGGAATATTCAGTGAAATCACTGCAGGAATACCACGGGGGTGGGGGGTTTTGACGTTTGAGGCGCTAGGTCCTAAGTGCCAGGTTAAATCCCAGCGATCAACCACTAATGGCCTGGCACATAGAACGTAGTACTCGGAACCTTTGCTTATGACTCGACCAAACCTGCATCCAGATCCCCGCCTGCGTTTCGAGCCCGAGGCCCTGGGATTACGGGAGTTTCCGCGCGCCTTCTTCTGCGGAGATACCCGGGAGATTGCTCGAGCGTTGATCGGAACATGGTTCGCGCGCCGTTGCGCAGGAGCCTGGTACGGAGCGCGGCTGGTGGAAACCGAGGCCTATCTTGGAAGCAAGGATCCCGCCGCTCATTCTATCGAGGCCGAAGGACGCCGCGGGTTGAGCCAATGTACATGGATGGCGGGCACCTCTATGTTTATTTCGTCTAAGGCATGCACCATTGCGCCAACATCGTGACCGGGCCTGAAGGAATCGCCGAAGCGGTCCTGCTGCGCGCTGCCGAAGCCCCCGATGGCGAGCGCCCCGAGCTTCTCTCCGGACCGGGGAGGTTTTGCGCTGCATTAGGGCTCACGAAGGCTTCGAGCGGTGCGGATCTGCTTGGTGGGGGAGATCTGCGCCTGTTCCACGGCCGCGAGTCAAGGCCGCAGATCGGGATGACGCCGCGCATTGGAGTCGAATACGCCGGCGAGGCCAAGGACTGGCTACTGAGATTCTTTGATAAATGCTCGCCGGCTGTGTCGGGCCCTGCGCGCCTGTGGAAGGCAGAATAATGGTGCCAAGCACCCACTTTTCAAGCACGACTACTCGCGGAAATACAATTTGCGGTCGGGCAACCGACCGAGACTGCCTTGAAAATACCGGACCGCTGCGCAAACCACGATATGTAGGGGCGGCCGTCAGGTCGCCAGGTGTGTGAAAATTCCATATCCTGCAGCCATCGTTTGGGCGCAAAATCCCGATTGTGATCGACCCTGGGCTCCGGGCAGTTGCGGCAGACGGGGCGAAGTCAACATAACACCCCAAATCAGAAGCAGGGCCGGCCCTCACAGCCGGGCTTCGATCCCAGGAATTGCAGCTTGTTTGGACTATCCCCCAAGGCAGAGGTTGTCGTCGCGCGCACGGCTGCAAATCGATGGGCCGTTATTCCAGTGACGCTGGAAAACAGTGCGAAGAAAGGCCGGCAGTGGATGGACGACGCCACGAATTTTCCTGCTCTGGCTGAAAGCGGTTTGCATCATGTTGGGGCACATTTACTACTCCAACAAACTCCAGATTTCCTTCTGAATCCTGGTTCCAGTAGGAGCCCTAGTTTATGGATTCGTGGCGTGGCGCTCGCGCTCGATAGCGACAAGCATGGCTGCTCATGCCGCCCATAATGCGTCGGGTTATTCGGTCGGCTCTCTGACTGCCCGCCTCTAGAATCATCAAGCCTTATGCGCCGACAGGGCTTCAGCATGTGAGCGGCTCCATCCATACCGTCCTCGGAGACATCGCGTCCGCCTGCACGCGCGCGAACGACGGCAAGTTTGAACTGAAGATTACCGTCCCTGGCAATATGTCGGCCGAGGCGTGGGTCCCCACCGGCGTCAACCGCCCCACCAGGGAGAATTCAGGCGCAGAACAACAGGAAATCCACCAGGAGCGCTAAAAAACGTTCCCAAAGTCCGGCATATTCCATGTCGGTTTTCATGACACCCTCCTTTCAAACTCAAGCAATCAACTGCCCGCGCCGGAAGCCACGGTTTGCCAGCGAGAGCAGCAGGCTGTTTACCAGCCAGACGACCAGGCCTAGCAGCATCAGCGTATCACCGAGGTGCATCGCACCGGAGATCTGTCCTAAGACCAGCAGCGACACCGGCACGACGATGCTGCCGAGATGACAAGCATCTTTAAAGCCCTGGGCGCGTGCCGAGACCTGCACCGTCATGCACGGCTCAAATCCTGCCTCTCCCTCGGGGCTGCCCGTCAGCATCCAGCCTCAGCTGGACTCGCGCGTGCTGGTATCCGCGCCCATACTCTCCTTGCTTACCCTGCTGGTCTTTGGCTTGGCCCCCGCTGTCCAATCCACGCGCGTGGACCTGATCGTCACCCTCAAAGATGAAGCCGTCAGCACGTCCGGTAGCCGGTGCAGGACGCGGCTTCGCAACACACTCGTACTGGCGCAGGTCTCGCTATCGGCGGTGCTGCTGTTCGCAGCGGCCCTATTACTGCGCAGCATTCGGAAGGCACGTCCGTATCCCAGCGGACGCGAGAGATTGGAATTCGCCCGGCGCTTGGTGCACAGAAGCACGATATGATCCGATTGATGGTTCGGCAGGCACTACTGCTCACGATGGCGGGCATATGCTTTGGGCTTGCGGTTGCTGTGGGTGTGATGCAGATCGCACGATCGCTGCTTTCCGGCGTGAGTGCTACCGACCCACTGGCTCTGTTGCGAATCGCCGGTGCGCCCACGAACTCGATGGACTTGACCTCGGCGATGCCCGCCGTAATTATCGCGCCAAACTGCTTCTGGCAGCGCGATGGGACAACCCGTCCGCCAGCTTCTCCACGGGCTTTTCGGACTGGAAAATCGGAATGTTACCGGGAAGGCGACGTGCCGAAGGCGGCGGTTCCGCTGGCGTCCCGCTAGGACGGGCCGCCGGTCCTGCTCACTCCGTCATCCGGATGTCGTAATCCAGACAGAGCCCGGGAAAATCGGAGTCGCTCATCGAGACGTTCCCGGTGGAGCGGTTCCATAGGTTGAGCCTGACGGTGATCTGCGACAGCGGCTGTAGCGCCGAGTACCGAGGCGGGCGCCGGAAACGCTCGAAGGCCGATCCCTGACCGGCCTGCGGGAAGTCGTTGACGATGTCGAATACGCGGGCGAATACGTCCGGAAAGTCCTCGACGGTTAACCGGCCCGGCGTGCCGGTGACGTGCACCCCGTCGGGCATCACCTGGAAATTGAACGGCTGGCCGCCAGCCTTCGACGCATCCCAGGCGGTCATCCCGGGTCCCCGGGCCCAGATGGGCTTTCCGTTATAGAACGTGAGGTGGCCCGGCGTCGGCAGATGGTGGCAGGCGAGGGTGACGAAGATGAAAGCGCCGTACCTCGCTTCGATTGATTTTTCTATGGCAGCGCCTTTCCTTGTAGGATAGCAAGTCGCTTTTCCTCGGCGGGAGCAGAATACCACGGATTGGGACGGGAACGATCCGGAATTCTCCCGGCCAGCGAGTGACATGGAGGGTTTTCCCGACGGTTGGAGTCCAAAAGGGCGAAACAGAATCACTTGGCGCGCCATGGCACACGCGCACGTGGAGAGTGGGGTCGCATCTGTTGGGAAATGGGGGACGCTACCCTATTTCTTCTGGCCTAAACAGGGTAGCGTCCCCTATTTCCACCGGCGCGGCATGCAGTTGATCTATTGGACGAACACACGGCGCATCGACTCGGCCTACGAGCAGTTGCGCGGGACCAGCCGTCACAGCCGGACTCCGACGCAAAAACGCGCTCATTTCGGCTACCCGCAGGACTACAGGATTCTAATCTGGAAACTCTATTCTACAGATGCGACCCCACTCTCTCTTCTGACGATGCGCTTGCCGACCTTGTTGATGGGCATGGGCTCCGTCCATAAGGTGACCCAGGAGACCGGGGGAGAAGTCAGCGATGTGGCGAGCGTCGGCATGCTCGACGCCGCTCTGACGGGGGTGATCTCGCGTCTCAGGCGCGGCTGCGCACTCGGCGCATGCCTTACTGCTTCGAAAATACCGGAACGCTGCGTGAGCCACGATATGTAAGGGCGGCCGTCAGGTCGCACATCCGAGGCTACAGTCTCATTTTCATGCGCGCGAAAGTGCCCAGCGTATGCTAGACTGCCTCAAATCCCTCACCCATGTTTTGTAACGGCAGGGAACTGGTTCGGAAAAATGAGAATATTCCCATTCGGCCGTACATTTGAAATTTCTAATCCGCAAGACCCGACTGGGAGCATGATGGCATTCAATCTGCCGTCGGTTCCTAGAGGCCATAAGCCGGGCTTGTTTTCAAACTTTGATTAGAGGTAAGACCATGAACACCAAAAAAGGCAGTTTCGCCCTCAGCCTGATCCTTCTGCTGGCAGTGGCACTGAGCACGCCCGCCGTAGCGCAGAAAGGCGGCAAACCAGGCAAAGTAAGTCACACAGCCCGACAAATACGCCCAATTCAGCTGGGCACATCGGGCGGCAACGCTTTGGATATAGCAAACGGATATTGTTGTTCCGGCACGCTTGGCGCGCTGGTCCAAAAGCCTGATTTGACCCAATACATATTGAGCAATACTCATGTCCTGGCGGGCGATTCGGTATCCGGCGGTAACGGCCGGACATCCACCATAGGTGACCCTATCATTCAGCCAGGGCTCGTTGATGTTTCCTGCCAGACTGTGCCAAACGATTATGTGGGCTACCTTTCCGATTGGGCCAAATTGAACTCAGGTTCCGGATCAGTGGTTGACGCCGCCATTGCACAAGTGATTCCAAGCATGGTACGTTCCGATGGGGCTATCCTGGAGATCGGCACAATCAACACCGCTATTCTCACAGCGGCTCCGGGCTTGAACGTTAAGAAGAGCGGTCGGACCACCGGCCTCACGCGCAGTTCTATCGACAGCGTCAATGCCACTGTGACGGTTCAGTACTATGACGAATGCGCAGGATCCACCTTCACAACCACATTTACCGAACAGATCATCATTACGAATCGTGGCAGCAAATTCCTCAACAGCGGCGATTCCGGCTCGCTGATGGTGGAGGACATTGCCATTAACCCAAGAGCGGTCGGCCTGCTCTTTGCCGGAGGCAAAAATGTCGCCGTGGCCAATCCCATTGACGAAGTTCTCGGGCATTTCGGAGCAAAGATGGTGGGGGTCTCAGGGACAACATCGACGACAACCCCTGGCGATCTTCAATTACAGCGTGACGTGGCTCACGCCAAGCGCGTGCAGCAGCTGAACGCTTACCTGCTCTCCAAGGTCCCGAAAGGTGTTGGACACGCGGTCGGCCTGAGCGGTCAGGAGGTCGTGATCAAGGTCCTGGTAGAGGAACTCACTGCCGAAGCGCTAGACGCCGTGCCCCCCGCACTGGACGGTTTCCGCGTCGTAATCGAGGAAGTGGGTAAAATCGTCGCTTACTGATGGTGTCAAGTTAGCCGGCGCGGTTCGGCCGCGCAACATCGTTCCAGCCGCCCGAAGAGCCTGACCGGCACAGGCTCCTGGGCTCTGAATTGATGAAAAGAGTTTTTTAGTTGGACGTTTTGGAATGCGAACGTTGCGGCGGCCGCGTGAGGATTTTAGCCGCGATCCATTCGCCCGAGGCGATCAGAAAGACTCTCGAGTGCCTCGGCCTCCCTTCCAGAACACCTCCAATTGCCCGTGCACTGCCGGATCGCGAGATCGACGAGCTTAACTTTTCGTGAGCGGGAGAGACTAATCCGCCGTGTTGGTAGGAGAAGTGTGTGAAAATTCCATATCCTGCAGCCATCGTTTGGGCGGAGAGTGGGGTCGCATCTGTAGAATGAAGTTTCTAGATTAGAGACTCATCCGCAAGTCGATGCCTGCTGTAGTTGGGGGATGCGTTCAGTTTGCTAGTTTCGTGTGGTAGGGTGACGGGATTCTAATCTGGAATCTCCATTCTACAGATGCGACCCCGTTCACCGCTGCCGCGCCCCTGTGCCATCCGCCCCTCGCTGTCCAAACTGCGATCTGCCCGCAGTTTGGTCGCAGAAAACTCCAGAGACCGAGTTTCTCTTGGCTTGTCAGGCAGCGCTAAGGGACGTAAAATTGTGCTGCACGTGACGATGTGCTCAACATCGTAGCCAAAGCACGGTAAACCAATATGAAGACGAACGTGACTCTCAAGCTCGACTCCGACCTGCTGCGGGAAGCCCGCATCCTAGCCGCGGAGGAAGGTCGGTCGATTAACGCCCTGCTCACAGAGCGGCTCGATGCGATGGTTCGCGAGCGGAAAGCGTTCGATCAGGCTCGAAGACGGGCGCTCGCGCGTCTTCGCGTGGGTCTGGACCTACGCTGGACGCCTCCCAAGTCGCGAGACGAGCTTCATGAGCGATAAGTACTTCGTTGATACCAACATTCTGATGTACGCGCATGACACATCCGCGGGCGCAAAGCATGAGCGTGCCAGAGCAGTAGTGGAGGTGTGGCGTGACCGTTCTGGAGTCGTGAGCACACAGGTCCTCCAGGAATTATCTGTCAATTTGCGACGTAAGGCTGGCCGTCCGATCGACCTGAAGACTGTGCGGGAGATCATCACCGACTACCTGGCGTGGGACGTGTATGTCAACACTGGCGAGTCCATTCTGGAGGCTTTGGAACTAGAAAAACGCTATCGGATATCTTTCTGGGATGCGCTTATCATTCAAGCTGCGGAGGCCTCCGGCGCTGCTGTACTGTATTCCGAGGATCTCTCGAAGGGGCAGAAGTACGGCGCCGTGCGTGTCGTGAATCCGTTAGCGGGACTGCAATAGCGGAAACAGCGCGTTCATCGCACGAACGTCATCGTAGCAAGTTTATACTCTCAAAACCACGTGACAAGCACACCATTTGAGGCACTGCTACACAACTGTGCTGATGACTGATGGCATTTCGACGGGAGAGCCGAGCGAGCGTAATCTGACAAGCTCCAAAACAGCACAGATGGTTAGACCCGCACATCGAGCATGGCTGTATAATCCCACGGTAACTGGTGCATAGCGAGCGGACGCAATTCCTTGCGCCGTCTCGGAGCACGATTGAAACCGAGGCCATGCAGTGAGCTGGTCGAGTTACTGGATGGAACGTGCCAGGAATGCCGCCGGCCGGCAGAGGCGACTCTATGGTTTGGAGGTTCCTGCCGCACTGACTGAGTTGTTCGAGCAGGAAGAACCGCAGCTCGGGCTCATCGCTACTCTGCGCGTCATCGCCTTCGTTGTTTTCGGTTCCCCGCGCGGCCGTTTTCGTCTTTATTGGCATCATTTAGCCGACCGCGACACCCCTGCACGCATCCGAAGAATCGAATCCCTGGCAGGGGACCTGCGCGGACGGCTTTCTGATCAGTGCCGGTTGTTGACCGGAGCCTTTGAGCGTCAAAACTACAGCCGCGATCTGGCCAGAGTTCCCCGCATCCTGGAAAAGACACTATACCGAACGACACCTCTCCTCGTGGTCCAGCCGAAACACGAAGAGGATGTGCAGGCTACGCTCGCATTCGCCCAGGAGCGCCGGGTTCCCATCTATCCCCGCGGTGTTTCCTCCTCGGCCTTTGGCGGGGTTGTCCCGACCCGCAACGGCATAGTTTTGGACTTATCCTCCATGACAGCCATCCTTGCGATTGATACCGCCAGCCTCACGGCTCGGGCGCAGCCCGGCGTGCGCTGGGCGGATCTAGCGTCTGGTCTCGAGCGGCATGGGCTGGCGTGTGTCACCACCCCTTCCAGCCGCTTCTCTACCGTGGGCGGCTGGGCTTCGACCGGAGGGCTTGGGATCGACGGCTTCGGGTACGGCCACTTTTCCCAGGCGATTGCGGCCGCGCGCATCGCGCTCATGAACGGCAAGGTGTTGGAGTTGAACAGCGGAGACCACGGGCTGCAGGATTTCCTCGGCACGGAGGGGCAGCTCGGGATCTTTACCGAGCTCACCCTGCGTGTGAGATTGAAGCCGAACTTCAACAGCCCGAGGCTCGTCTATTTTGAAGACGCGCGAGCGGCCTTCGATTTCGTGGATCGGTTGATCGCCGGCGGACATCAGCCTGCCCACGTGGCATTTTACGGCCGCGTGCGCATGGTGGAGGAAAACCGCCTGTTTCGCGATCGGACCGGCCAGGATCGGCCGATCGTGGAGGAGCGTGACGCAATCCTCCTCCACTTCGATGATGCGGGTCTCGAGAGGAGGTTTCTGGACTCCTCAGAATCCCAGATTTCGTCTCCTTTCGCCAATGACCCAGCAGCCCGATACCTTTGGACGGAACGCTTCTTCCCTCTGAAGGCCCAGCGCCTGGGTCCGGGGCTCCTGGCGAGCGAAGTGGTGCTCCCAAAAGAATCCGTTCCGGGTTTCATCGATCGGGCGCGAAGGCTTGCAGCGCACTTCGGGGTCAAGCCCACGATCGAAGCCATTGTCTCTCGCCTCGCCGAAGGCAAGGTGGCTTGCGTGGTGATTGCCTCTTTTCCCTGCGATCCGACCAGGCGATGGAACTATCTCCTTCGCTTGGCTCTCGTGCAGATGCTCGTTCACCAGGGCTTGCGCAGTGGTGGGCACCCTTATGGCCTGGGAATTTGGAATGCGCCCTTCTTAGCCAGCTCTTATTCGGTCGAGGACAGGCGCAGGCTCCTCCGCCGAAAGCAGGAGGCGGATCCATATCAGCTTCTCAATCCCCACAAGTTCTTCGGGGTCCGTACTAGGTTCTTCAACTTGCCTGGCCTGCTCTTCCGCCCTGCGGTTTTCAAGGCGGCGCTCGGGCTGTCTCGCGTTCTTGCCCCAATGCTTGGCGCCGCAGCCAGGATTGGAGAGCCTGCGCACGATCCCCGATGGAAGGTCCCGTCGCCGCAGGAAGAAGACGGCCTCCAGCTGCTTGTGCAGGCCGCCCTGCGCTGCACATCGTGCGGTGCGTGCGTGTCCGCCTGCCCCGCATATCTCCTGACCCGCGACGAGCTGGTCACCGGCAGATCAAAGCTCCGGATGGCCGAGGCCTGGCTTGCGGGCGAGGAGATCCAAGCAGACGAAGCCCACAGCCCTTTCCAGTGCTTGCGCTGCGGCCTTTGCGAAGAGGTCTGCCAAACTCGACTTCCGCTCCGGGATTGCTATCTCATCCTGGAAAAATGGATAGAAAAGCAACACGGGTATCCGCGGGATTTGGTTCAAGGTTTCGTCCAGCGAGTGGATGCCGACCGCCAGCTGATCCAGGTGACCTTCGGTCTTGATCTTCCGGAATGGCTGCCGGACGGGTCTGCTCCTGATCTCTGCGTGGTTCAGAGGAGCATGGAGGCGAGCGCATGAATGGGAAACGCCTGGGGCCGCGCCCTGCACCGCCGCTACATCCGATCCTGCGCCCGCACAGGATCGAGCGGAGTGATCGCTGCATCAACTGCGGTACCTGCATTGCGGCCTGCATTTACGGCTGCCACGAGCGCTCCGGGACCGATCCGCGCAAGATGGCCGATGCCAAAGCAGCGTGCTGCCGAAACTGTTTTGCCTGCATTCTGCGTTGCCCACGTGGATCGCTCAGCATGCACCCATGCGAGGAATATCTGGCTCTGGGTGACCAGACCTACACGCCCGCCGTCATCTGCTCCCTCCAGGAGCAGGCTTCGGCCGGCAAAATCCCCGTCAGCGGCGCCGGATACGGCGGTCCATTCGACGGGGACGGCTACGACAACTTGTGGACCGACATGTCCGAGATCGTCCGTCCCACGCGCGATGGGATCCATGGCCGCGAGCACATCTCCACCACGGTCCACCTCGGCCGCATGGTGAGCGACCTGTGCGGCATGCAGTTCGACGATCAGTGGAACTTGAAGTCTCTTATCCCCCCGACCCGGGAAATCCCGGTCCCCATCCTGTTCGGCGCCTTGCCGTTCTCGCCGGGAGCTGGGGTCATCCCATCCTTGGCACTGGCGGCCAGCCAGTTGACAACTTACCTTACCTTGCGCCCCGATCAGGATCTGGAGCGCTACATGGAGTACTTCAACCACCTGGTGGTCAGCCTGAGGCCGGAGGAGATCGAGACGCGCCGCGAAATTCTTGAGTGGGCCACCATCATCGAGATCGAGCCGGGTGCGGATCCGATCGCATCGATCACGCGCGCGCATCAGATCAACCCGCATCTTCTCACTGTCCTCAGGATTCCCGCCGCGCGCGGCGTGGAAAGGGAGATCCTCCGGCTCTCCGAGCAGGGGGCGGAGACCATCCATCTGAGCGCCGACATCCACGGACGCGGTGAAGACGGCGTCCGGCTGCTCGACTGTTTGAGGGATTCCCACCGGCTGTTGGTCGACCAGGGCATCCGCGACCGCGTCACCCTGCTTGCATCCGGCGGCGTTGCCACAGCGGAGCATGTTCCTAAGACCATCATCTTGGGGGCCGACGCCGTAGTGGTGGACGTTCCTTTGCTGGTTGCCATGGAGTGCACCGTCTGTGGCGAATGCCGTGCTGGAAGGCCATGCCCGCGTCAGATCGAGTCCGTTGATCCGCGCTGGGGCGCGGCGCGGGTCATCAACCTGATGCTCGCCTGGCGCGATCAGCTCCTCGAGGTTCTGGGCGCCATGGGAATGCGGGACGTGCGCAGGCTCCGCGGCGAGACGGGGCGAGCTGTCTTCGCCGACGTGGCTCGCAAGGACTTCCTCGAGCGCCTCACGCGTAGGGCGCAGAAACAGCAGATCTCCTCCTCCATCCCCTCGGGTACAGGCTCGGCTTGGAATGAAGAAGCCATCTCTGCGCCCGCACGCTTTCCCTTCCGCATTGGCTTTCATCGGATTGTCGTAGATCGCTCGCGCTGCACGGACTGCGGGATCTGCGCGGATAGCTGCCGCTACAAAGTGCACCGCCGGATCGAGGGCAAGGTCTCTTTGGACGAACCGCTTCATGGCCGCTGCATCGGAACCGTGTGTCTGAAGAACGACTGGTGCTGCGTGAATGTTTGCCCGTGGGAAGCGCTCCGCATCGAGCACGACCCGGTGGATAAGGTGCTTGGCGACCGCCGATGGACTGCCACGCTGTTGCGTGAGACCTGGAGGCAGGCCCGCATCGGTGAGCCTCCGCTGGAGGGGAACGCCGAGCAGATGGGCACGTCGGGCGGTGGCTTCGACACCCTGCGGTTTGTGGAATCAGTCTGCAGCGACTGGACGGGCGAGTCCGTGGATCTCTCTCTACAGCTGAACAGGCGATCTGAGGGGCCGCGTATTGCGATCCCGATTCCCATCTATGGCGGCGGCATGTCCTTCGGCTCCGTGTCCCTCCAAGTCATGGTCGGCCGGGCCATGGCTGCCCAGCGGATCGGAACCTTCACATCGACGGGCGAGGGTGGATATCCCGAGGAACTCGTCCCTTACGCCGACAACGTCATCACACAGGTGGCCACCGGCCTGTTTGGCGTCCGAGAAGAGACGATCCAGCGCGCAAGACTCGTCGAATTCAAATACGCGCAAGGGGCCAAGCCGGGGCTAGGTGGGCATCTGCTTGCAGAGAAGAACACACCGCAAGTAGCGTCCATGCGTGAGGCGGTTCCGCATACAGGGCTTTTCTCTCCCTTTCCGTTCCACAGCGTCTATTCGGTCGAGGACCATAAGAAGCACGTCGACTGGCTGCGCGCCATTCATCCGGACCTACTCGTGTCCGTCAAGGTCTCCACGCCGGCGGACGTGGATATGGTGGCAGTCGGAAGCTACTATGCGGGCGCGAACGTCATCCACCTGGACGGAGCCTATGGGGGCACCGGCGCAGCACCCGACATTGCCAAGAAGAACATCGCCCAGCCGATCGAATATGCAACGGCCGAGGTCCACGACTTCCTGGTCAGCGAGGGGATCCGGGATGAGGTCGTGCTCATGGTGGGGGGTGGAATCCGCACAGCTGACGATGTTCTAAAATCCATCGCCCTGGGCGCCGACGGCGCTGTGATCGGGACCGCGGAACTCGTGGCTATCGACTGCGTGCGTTGCGGCAACTGTGAGAGGGATAGGGGCTGTCCAATCGGAATTGCAACCACAGATCCGGAACTCTCCCGGCAAATGACGGCCGAGTGGGTTCGGGACCGGATCGTGAACCTGTATAAAAGCTGGGCCGGCCACATGGAGAAGCGGCTGCGCCGCCTCGGCATGCGAGGCATCTCCGAACTGCGTGGCCGCCGCGACCTGCTCGAATACTTCGGCCCGGCCAGGGAGTAAAGGAAGAGATGAAAGACGCCTCCGCAATCACTCGTTCGCGCAGAGAACTCATTTCCGGGATTCCGCCCGGGGCGCGCCGGACCCTGGAGGGCGGATGCGGTGTCATCGGCATCATCGGCACCGAGCCCCTGGAGGGCCGCTACATTATCCGGTCTTGCGAGCAGATGCGAAACCGCGGCAACGGCAAGGGCGGGGGAGTGGCCGCGGCCGGACTTTTCGAGGAGTATAAGAACCATTACGCGATCCACATCGCTTACCTGGACGACGGGGTGCGCGGCGAACTGGAGAAGGAGTTCCTCCTCGACAAGTTCGAAATCGCTCACGCTGAGAAGCAGCAGAGTCTCGACGACCACCGAGAGGTCGGTCTCGAGATCCGGCCGCCCACCGTGTGGCGCTACTTTGCGCGTGCGCGGCGCGAGGCCTTGGAGACGTTCGTCGCATCGACCGGAATTCAGGATGAGGCGTCCGCAGAGGACGAGTTCGTTTACCAGAACAGCTTTCGATTGAATTACAAGCATTACGCGACGTGCCAGCCTCCCAGGGCTTTCGTGCTCTCGCATGGCCGAGACCTCATGATCCTCAAGGCGGTCGGCTTCGCAGAGCAAGTCTGCCGCTTCTACCGGCTCGAAGAGCGCAAGGCGAACCTGTGGATCGGCCACCAGCGCTACCCGACTCGGGGCCGCGTTTGGCATCCCGGCGGCGCGCACCCATTTGCGGGTCTGCACGAGGCGCTGGTGCACAACGGTGACTTCGCGAACTACTACGCCGTCACCGAGTACCTGCGGCAACGTGGCATAATGCCCCTGTTCGTTACCGACACCGAGGTCTCTGTTCTCCTCTTCGACCTTTACGCGCGCGTCCTGGGCTACCCACTGGAATTCGTGATCGAAGCCCTGGGTCCTACCCCCGAGGGTGACTTCGAGCGGCTGAGCAAGAGACGCCAGCGGATCTACCGTGCCATCCAAACCGCGCACATGCACGGATCGCCGGACGGCCCCTGGTTCTTCATCGTGGCGCGGACGGAGCCGGGCACCGGCACACCGCAGCTGATCGGAATAACGGATGTCTCCATGCTCAGGCCCCAGGTCTTCGCCCTACAGGTGGGCGAGAAGAGTTACGGCGCCATTGCCTCGGAGAAGCAGGCTATTGATGCCTTCTTCGAGGAAGTGTCGGCCGACGATCGTAGCGTCCCGCCCCTGGCGGATCGCTACTGGAATGCGCGCGGCGGAAGCTGCACGGACGGCGGGGCGTTCGTCTACACGCTGAGGAAGCATAACGGGAAGCCGGTGCTGGATGTCCGAGACAAGTTCGGAAACGAGATCACCGTCCGGACTGCCGGTCCGTCCAGCAAGGACACAAAGGGGGTGCCGAATCTTCACCGATCCTTCCAGGCCGGGCCTGAACGGCTTGCGGCCTTGATCGCCGGCGGGGGCTTGACGCGCGACACCGTGCCGGATGTGGAGATCATGACGAAGCCCGCTCCTGACGTAAACGTTCACGAGCCTGAAGGGGAATGGAAAGTAGAGCTGGCCACGATCGAGGGTACAGAACCCGGCCGGCTTTCGTGCTTCCGGCGCGAGGAGGAAAGGGCTGCATCCGCGCTGCGAAGGAACCTGCAGCGGGCCGACTTTCTGGCGTTCGCTGAAGGTGCAGCGCGGCTTGCCCAGGAATCGGGCTGGAGAACTGCGCTCGGCTCGCTGGCCTTCCTGCGCGACCGGCGCTGGCATCCGGGAAGTGAGAAGCGGTCGATACTCCTGGCGGCCATCGATAATGCCATTCATCACCTGCTGGACGCCCTGCCCGAGCCAGGGCAACCGGGCGGTAAAGACACTGTCGTGCGGCTGGACAAGCAATCCGCTTGGATGCACCCCATACTCGTGGCGCCTGGGGCCGAGGCTATTCTTGTGATCGACGCGCGCGGCTTTACGGCCCAGGGGAGGGAATCCGTCGCACGCCTCCTGGTGGAGGCTCACCGCAAGGGGTGGAAGCGCCTGATCGTGTACCGCTCGCGGGGAGACCGCTTCCTCGGGTGTGGCCTGGGTCCGCAAACGAGCGACGTGCGGATCGACGTTTATGGCTCGAGTGGCGATTATCTTGGCTCCGGCATAGACGGTGCGCAGATCTATGTCCACGGGGACGCGCAGGACCAAGTAGGCCAAATTCTTAAGTCGGGCAGGATCGCCGTTTTCGGCAACGTGGGCCAGACCTTTCTCTACGGTGCTAAAGGGGGCGAGGCTTACGTCATGGGCTCGGCTGCCGGGCGGCCCCTGATCAACGCTGTGGGGGGCATACGCGCCATCATCAACGGCACTTGTCTGGACTATTGCGCAGAGAGTTTCATGGCCGGGGAGCAACTGGGGGGCGGGTTCGTGATCATCAACGGCTTGGCCTTCGACGAGCGGGGCGAGGTAATCGGGCTAGAGGTCAAGTATCCGGGCAACAACCTCTTCTCTCTGGCTTCCGGAGGCGCTTGTTATCTGAACGATCCCTATAATACGGTGAGCGAATCGCAGCTCAACGGCGCCACATTCGTTCCCTTCAAGCAAGCCGACTTCCAGGTAATCCTGCCATGCCTCCGCACGAACCAGGATCTCTTCGGCATCTCCATCCGGGACGACCTCCTCATGGTCGACGGTGTGCTCAAGTGGTCCAAGGAAGTCTTCCGCAAGGTGGTGGCGAGCCCAGCCACGGGCAAGCTCGACTGGTCCTCCCTCCCCGCATGACGCAGAGCGCGTATGGCTTTATCGCCGGCCGTGTGGCAATAAGGATTTTCTTGAGCGGCAGGCTGCCGGGCCGATTGCGCGTGGTTAGCAGGTTTCACCTGCGTTCGAGCACAGGGGGGGCTCGTGGCGGTTTCGGGATGTCCGGCCTAGCCAGCCGTGGCCCCTTCCACGAATTTCACGATGTTCTTTCGCGAGCCCTAAGGTGCAATTAAAAGTGAGAGTCAATCCTCAAAATCCAAACCGCAAAGGCCTCAAAGACCTCAAAGAAACTACCTCAGCTTCTTTGCGGTCTTCGAGGTCTTTGTGGTTTGATTGCCTATGGGTAAACTCCCGGGCTTTGCCGGGATTCTGACTTGCTGTCTGAGATTCTAGCGATTGGTTCAAACCCGCCCAGCTTCCTGAATTTTTTCACCCCTTGCATGACGCTGCTGATGAGCTCGTCGGCGTTCGTTACCCGGATGCCTGCAACGATGTTTGCTCCATGGTGAAAAAGGATATCGTTCATCGGCGTGCTCGGGCCAAGAACAATTGATGTAGCATGCTTGCTGAGTTCAAGCAGGCGGGGCAAGGTTTTGTTAATCAGTGCGGTGGCGGTAATCACTACAATGTCGGAGGCCGGTATCACCTCCTCGCTGGCACAGCAAGGAAGCTCTCCATCTTGGGGGTCAATCTCCAGAAAGTAGGCCCGTGTGGCGACCTGGGCAATCAGGTTGTTGGATGGGAAGCGGCCGACAACTGTGATCGTCTTGTCGGCGGCAGTTTTGAGGATGTGCTCGAAGATGTTAACAGGGCTGCCGGTGGACTCAATGAGAGAGTTCAGCGCGGCAAGGCCGAGGCTCGATTCCAGTGGCTCCCAACTCCGGAGGCGTAAAGCAAGCTCGAGTGCGCTCCTTTCTACGAGGGTGCCCGAAGCTTCAAGCTCAACCTTGTGGTTGGTTTTATAGGTGTGTGCCATGCCGGTGTATCGGCTTTCCACCACGGTCCAGTGGAGGCCGACGCATACTCTCTTGACCGGGCAGTCGAGGTGGGCAACGCTGGCAAGCAGATCATCGACAAGCCTCACCTGTTCTCCTCCACGATTTCATAGTATGAACCGTGAGCACAGGAAAGGCACCAGAGCTCCCCATTGCTGGGAACCTCCCTGCCATCGAAGATTTTCTCACCGCAGCGTGAACAGTTCACCGTGCGCATTGGGGGACCAGGAAAGTCTTCAGGCTTCATGGGCACCCTTACCCTTTTCCAGGCAAGCAACTCGGCTTCGGGAACATGTAAGATCTGGCGGATCGCCTCCTCGCTATGTCTGACGTCGGGAGTGAGATGGCGCACGTTTATGCGGTACGCAACTCCGGTTTCGGTATTGAGGAACGTGGCGGCCATCTTGCCGTAGTTGATGAGCTTCGCGCTTCGTCGCCCGATGCGCGTGCCTGTTACGATCTGGACGGCATCGGCAATGCAGCGGTCGTTCTCGATGAAGACGATCATCTCCTTGGGGTTGCCAGTACCGATGAGCTCTACGCCCTTGAGGGCCAACCTCACCCCCAGGGCTTGCCCCATGCAAAGATGGCCATGGTAAGCGATGCAGCGGTCGAGAAGGTCGTCACGAGTTGGAGCGTTCACCGGAATCCCGTACAGCGAGTCCACACGGCAGCGGGCTTAAAACTTCCTCTTCCTGCCTTTCTCGCTTGAGGTTGCGCTCGCGATAGAAAGAAATTGCCTTACAAACCGCATAGCCTGAAATCCCGGCAACCAACAGCGCTGCCAGGCGAGTTATACATGTTTGAAGAGCTTCGAAGTCGACAAGCCCACACATAGGTCACTCCTTTTGCTTGATGACCCTGCAGAGAGGTCCGGAAACCCTCCACGCTATATACCCTGCGACGAGTCCGCCAATCAGGCAAATACCCATCAAGAGCGGAATGTCCTTCCACCTTACCCATCCCACAGTGCGCGGGAATATGACCAGCCAGTAAAAGACGAGCAGCACAGCATTGGCCAGAGCACCAGTCAACACGGATCGAAACAGCTGACTCAACGCTCCACCAAACGCAATAACCGCTTCGGCGACGAGGCCGAACAAGGTGACGGCGGCAATGAACGATATGCTGCCGAATGCTCCCTTCGGATCAGTTGCCATCCCAAAGAGCCGCACAGCCAGTGTATAGGTTACAGCGAAGGTCAATGAAGCGATCAGCGCCCCTCCCCTCGCCAGGATTAAAAGGGATGAGGTTATCACCACCAGGATCAAGAAGGGACCGAAGATCAAAACAATACCCGCTCCCGGCCCAGGCAGGTGCAAAACATGCACAAGCGTGCTTATTGAGCCCTTGGGAAAGACAAACAGAAAGACCAGAGCTCCTGCGCCGCCCATTGCCGCTCCCAGAGCAATTTCCTTTCGGTTGGTCACATTGATCTTCACGGCGCAGCTCGCAATATGTTTGGGACGCAGTCCGACACGGCCTTTGGGTGTTCTCAATTCCTGCCGTGATACTCCCGGCGCGGCGGAAGGTTGTAATTTATAAGCGACTTCTGTAATTTATAAAATATCAATGAAAAAAGGCAAGCGAAAAGTCAATGCCATGATCGGAACGCGCCTGGGGGAGTGGAGGCAGACCCGCGGAATTACCGCTGCGGCTCTGGCTGATAGAGTCGGCGTCCGGCGCCAGACTATCCACGCTATCGAGGCCGGAACTTATGTCCCGAACACGTCAGTATCGCTCAGACTCGCCGAGGTTCTGGACGTGCCGGTCGAGCAGCTGTTCTATCTGGAGACAGAGCAGGCGGCCGACGAACAGCCTCAGATCGCGCTATTACTCTTGCGGCCACAGGGGGCCGGGAGCGGCGCTCCCCTGCGTCTCTCGGAAGTCGGAGATCATCTGATTGCGGTTCCGTCCTCGGTCATACCTGCGTTTCTGCCCATATCGGACGGTGTCCTGGTCAATTGTCGGCAGCCGCGGCGTGCCCTTGTTCAGCCGTTTTCGGCCAGGGAGGACTTCAGCAAAACCGTGCTCGTGGCCGGCTGCGACCCGGCCATGTCGTTTCTGGCGCATCACATGCACAGAATGCATGAAACCGAGATGATCCTGGCCGGCACTTCGAGCCTGCAGGCCCTTCACTGGCTGAAGGAGGGCAAGGTGCATATCGCCGGATCCCACCTTCTTGACGAACGCACGGGAGAGTCGAATTTGCCCGTGTTGTCCAGGCTCTTTCCATCGGGCGGCGTCAAGGTGGTAACGTTTGCCATGTGGCAGGAGGGATTCGTAGTTGCGGCGAATAATCCCAAACGGATTCGAAGTGTCGAAGACCTGGCTCGCGAGGATGTTACGATCGTTAATCGGCAAGAGGGATCCGGAAGCCGTTTTCTTCTGGATCGACAACTCCGCCGTGCGGCAATAGACAAGAGGGACATCAAAGGGTACGATCGCATAGCACCGGGCCACTTGGCCGCCGCGTGGCATGTAGCCAACGGTCTGGTGGACTGTTGCATTGCGGCAAGCGCAGCGGCGCTGGCTCTCCAGCTGGATTTTGTGCCGCTGAGTGCCGAACGCTATGACCTGGTGATTCCGGACGCATATTTCGACGCGGCGCCGGTCCAGGCATTACTCCATGAGGTGACCCGAGCTTCGCTGCGGCGGGAATTGGAGTTGCTCGCCGGTTACGACACCCGTCAGACAGGAAACAGGGTGCTGTGAAAGGTCGGTAGGCTTTCCGGCCGATAGTCTCAAATATCCGGGCAACAACCTCTTCTCTCTGGCCTCCGGAGGCGCTTGTTATCTGAACGATCCCTACAAAACGGTGAGCGAATCGCAGCTCAACGGCGCCACATTCGTTCCCTTCGAGCAAGCCGACTTCTGCGTAATCCTGTCATACCTCTGCACGAACCAGGATCTATTCGGCATCTCCATCCGGGACGACCTCCTCATGGGTGACGGTGTGCTTAAGTGGTCCAAGGAAGTCTTCCGCAAGGTGGTGGCGAGCCCAGCCACGGGCAAGCTCGACTGGTCTTCGCTCCCCGCATGAGCGATCCGGCTAGTGCGAGTCATCCCAGACAGGAGGCGTCCTCAAAATAATGGCCCGCGGATCAACGCAGATCCACACAGATTCTCCAAAATTCAGGCAAGAACTCGTCCGATCAGTGTTCATCTGCGTGAATCTGCGGCCTATTATTTTTGCTATTGTCATTCTGAGATCGACTCGCACTTTTACCCGGATCTGCTTGTCTCAGGCGGGGGGATTGGGTGATGACAATCAGGTAAGCTATCAACCCCACCAGGTTCGTGAAGAGCACGAAGATGCCCCACAGCGCAGCGGCATCGCCTCTGGCGCGTGCATCCAGATAGACCCACAAGGGCAGCGCCAGCCAATAGGTAGCGAACCCGACGACCCCAATCAAGAGTGAAACGATATAGAACCCACCCGTCTGCCCCAATAATGGATTCGCATCGTATGCCAGCACAACAAGCGCGGCCGTCTTCCCGGCCCCGTCTGCCACCTCGTGTGCCAGATGCCGGAACACATCATTGTGTTCGCCTTCCCTGCGGACCGCTCCCACCGCGAGCAACTGGAGCTTTTGGGATTCGGTGAGCACATGAGCTTCCAAGGCTTCAAGTGCCCGAGCCATGTCGTCCCGGGCCAGATCCTGGACTCGATCACCCTGCTTGCCTGGCCCCCTCTGATGAAATACGATCTCTCCAGTCTGATCGACCACCCAGGCCGAAGCAACGTAAGGTTCCTTGCTCAGCAGCTCGGCGGCCGAGATGAGTCGAGGATCCCTGCCCGACTCCACACTCTTAGGAATCAGATTGCGAATGGAGCTTTCCACAGCAGAACGGGTAGCTCCGGTGTCCACCAGGATCTTGGATCGCTCGCGGATCGTTACTACTCCCATGACGACAGCCGCGAGGATGCCCGCCAGCGCCACTACTGCAATCCACTTTCTTCTAGTTTGCATGGTACATTCTCCTGTTCCGAACAATGACCAATGCAGCCACCGGGCTCAGACCGAGGTTTGCCGCCAGTACGATGTAGAGAAGGATCCGCAGGAGCGGCACCTCCTGAGGCAGAGAGCAAGCAAGGAACACAAGCGCCACCACGCACGCCGCCAATGCTGCAACAGCCCACAGCGGAAATGCGGCCGCAGGCCGAATGCGGACGGCGGCCTCTCGTGTTACCGTCCTCACCTGGTCGGCGCTCATAGGACGCGCCTGTACCGCAAGCGCAGACTGAATAAGCCGTGCCAGGTTTTGCTCCAGAAGAGCCTCCCTTTCGTTATTCGAATCCCGTGAGCTACTCATCGCGAAATTCTCCCTTTAGCTGCCGCAAAAATGACTCCCTGGCCCGCGATAGGATTGATTCGGCGGCTTTATAAGTGCGGCCGAGGCGCGTAGCCAGTTCCTGCACGCTCTCCCCGTGCACGTAACGGGAGACGAGCGCTTCTCGATAATCTTCCGGAAGGGACCAGAGCGCTTCGACAACCGCCGCCTGTGTCTCGGCCCTCTCAAGAAGCTCATCCGGCAAGGGTTCGCTGCTGAGGCGCCGCCATGTTTCTTCGGTCACGGTCTCGAGCGGGATGTGCCGGCATTCCCTGCGGCGGACCTCATCGGCCGCCTTATGCCGTGCGATCCCGCACAGCCACGCGAACAGTGGCACCTTGCGCCGATAGGCCGCAATGTTTTGGACCGCGGCCAGCAGGGTTGCCTGGCGGACGTCGCAAGCCGCCGACGAATCCCGTGTCAGGTGGTACGCATATCTGAATAGCGGTTCGCCATATTTCTCGCAAAGCTCCTTCCAAGTGTCAGGGTCGCCTTGCTCGATCCTGTCGATGGAATCTGGCTCTTCACTCCGGCGGCTCACTCAAAGCCTCCCATCAGATATGTCGGGGCAAACTGAGAATTCCTTCGAGGAGAATGAACCTCGGATTGGGCTCAGAGGCTGAAGAACGCAATGATGATCCGCCGCCGAGCCAGGGAATGGCACCTTTTGCGTTATCGGAGCTCAGCAGAACGGGTCTCCAGTTCCTCAATGCTGCGCGGGCGTCTGGCTACCCGGCAGTTTGAAGCCGAGGTAGGTACCGGAACTGATCCCCATCAGCCCGAGGAGCGTGGCGTCGAAATCGGGCATGCTCAAATCGGTGTAGACTCTCTGGATGAATACGAACCCCAGAATGAGCGTCCACGTGGCAATCTGAAAACGGTGGAAGCTGACGCTGTCGCCGTTGTCGCGCAAAATGTCGATCAGGCCCTTTGATATAGGACGGATCGCGGGCGCCAGGCTCGCCAGTGTCTTGGCAATATCGTCGAGCCGGGCCTTCTTTTGGGTCCGCTCGTCTTCCAGAAAGCGTTGTGCCTCGGCGGAGAGGCCCGGTGCTGCGGCGAGTCTGGTCAGCTTATGTGCGTCACGCTGCAGTCCTTTGACCTCGCGCTCCAGAGGAATCCGGCGCCGATCATCTTCGCTTAAATGACTTTGATCCACGATCATGCTGCTCAGGCCCGTCGCCGCGCTAATGCCGATCAGGACCAGAACGCCTGAGGTGAGCGACACCAATTGCGCGGTCACAATCCAGAGGTAGACGTAAGATCCTGCGACCAGAAAGAACCACCACGCCATCTGACATCGGGCCAGGCTGAAGGTTCGCCGCTGGCCGGGAAGAGGAGCTATGTCTGCGTCCCGCACAATGTCGCTCGCCCGTGCCAGCCACAGGAAGAGGCCCAGCAGTATGAAGAAACCGATGATCGCAACTGAAACCGTACGGGGAGAAGCGACGATCAGCTTCATCTCCGCGTCACCGTAGACGATCGAATCGCTCTCCAGGCCGACACCCGCCGTGACTGTCCGGGCAGTGAAGAGATTCGTCCGCCGCAACACCGTGTTCCAGGCGGCCTGGTTGTCTGGCTCATCCGCCACGCGCCGCAACTCAAATCGCAGGTCTTTGGCGGTGTCCGCTGATCCGCTGCCGTCGATGGCGGGACGCGCTGCATAACTCTTTTGGAGAGCCCGACCGTTGAGATAAAGGATCAATTTACCGGGGTCTCGGGGCGGATTTGCGCCGGCTTTCCATGCTTCCAGGTTCTCCACCCGGACCTTCAAGATGTCGCCTAACCGGCAAGGTTCGTTTTCTCGGGTCACGCCTCTATCGGCGCAGGAGACGCCGACGACGCGCAGAATGGCGGATGGCCCACCTGCCGCGGCCGGACTGGTCGTCCCCGCGGCAGTCGCAGTTGTGGAGACTTGTACTGCAGCGCCTGCCGGTGTGGTTCGGCTTTCTCCCGCCGCCTGGGTGGCCGACGACTGACCGAATAGAGGTGCTGCTAGAACGAGAGCCAATGGCAATATCTCTCTCCTAACTCGCATAGGGAGCTCCTTCTGTTTGTGTGCGCGATCCTACACCTGATCCACACTCAAGCCAAGCAGATCGAGTCTCATAGGACGTTTCATATTCCTGATCCAATCCTTGCCGCGGATGATTGGAGGCGGACGCCCAATGGGTGAGCCGCGAGAGGCAGTGGTCACAGCTGTCAAATGCATATCCCCACTAACCTGTTCGAGTGGGAGCATCTGAGATGTAAAATCGCTCATTATTAAACGCAAGACCGTCTGGGTTCTTGCAAACTGGAGGGGTCATGTATAAAGCACAGGTGGCCATCATCACAATCTGCACGGGTCTCCTTTTCTTCTCTGCGTATCCGGAGCTGGTTTCAGGAGCGGCAGCCCTGAAAGGGCGCGCTGTGTGGGCGAGTCCACGGGATGCGGGGATGACCGAGCAATCCGTGATCGGTTTTGCCAACCAGCTGGAGAAGGCTCACGTCAATACAGTCGTCATGCAGGTCAAAGGCGGACCGGGAATTTATTGGCCCAGCACCGTCTTTGCCGGCGCAGTTGTGTCCGAGTACCGCCAGTTTGACATGCCTGGGGTGCTGATTCGCGAGTGCCACAAGCGCAACATAAAGCTGCACGCCTGGTTTATAGACTATGCGGAGGGCGCAGATTCCTTTGTAGTCAAGCGGCACCCGGAGTGGCTGGCACTCAACCCGGAAGGCAAGCCCACAACCTCGGAAATACTTCGCGGGCGGCCCTACCGGCTTGCTTGGATGTGCCCGGCGCGCAGGCCCGGGTACACCGATCAATGGCTGATTCCGCTCATCAGGGACTTTGCCCAGCGATACGACGTCGACGCCATCCATCATGATTACATCCGATATCCCGGGGATTTGGCGCCCGACACCTATTGTTTCTGCGACTATTGCCTCCAGCACCTCCCGGCATACGCCGGCTATTATTCCAAAACGTACCCCGATCGCCCTTTTTATCCGCCCATTGACAGGCCCCACCTCGAAGCTCATTGGGAAAAGAGCCCGCGAGTCTTGCCCGGCAACTGGGATGAACTCACCCGGGAAATGAAGAGCCGCTTCCTGCTTCAAGGCAGCTTTTTTCCTGGAGGAAACCACGATCTGGACTTCTTCTTTTATGAGTATCGTGTGCATGCGATCAATGAATTCGCGCAGCAGGTATTCGAAGATGTCCGAAAAATAAAGCCTCAGATGGAATTCTCTGCAGCAATCTTTAAGAACCCTGTGCACAGCGCACGATTCATCGCGCAGGATTGGAGGCAATTCGCGGATTGCGTGCAATATGCGATGCCTATGGACTACCGCAGCCATTATCCGGGCGATTTCGATACTCATCTGGATTTGCTCGAGGAGAGCATCGAGCGCCAGAAGGAGTGGGCCGGCAAATACCAGCATCTTTGGATCGGGATTGCCACGCAGTTTCTCTACGACGAGGAGAGGGAGCCGCTCGTAAGGATGCGGGAGTTGGTTGCCAGTGGTGGTTCAGCGGAGGAAATCCGGGCAGCTTGGAATAAGGTTGCCGGCCGCCTGGGCGAGTACGCCCCGGATTTGGCGAAGGCCATGTCGGAATATTTGCGGGAGGCGAAGGATCGCGAGGCGGTGCAAAACAGACTCAATGCCTTCCTGGCAAACATTCCGCCTGGCTACTATCCGCCTGAAAAACTGCTTCGCACACTGGAGAGAGTAAGGAAAACTGGAGTAGAAGGGATTGTCATTTTCTCGGCTGGAGGCATCAGCTCGGCGCGGCTTTGGGACGCGGTGGAAAGGTTTTTTCCCGAATAGCAAATCAGGAACGGTCCCTGATTTAGCCAAGAGGGATGGAGCTAATCGTCCTCCGCATCGAGCAGGTTGGCAATGGCCGCATGATCCGGCGGCCTGAGTCCCAGGAACCGCACTCCCATGCCGTAATTCGGGCGCTGGTGAATGACCTGCCCTTTTGTCTCGACGTCCGCAGAACCCACCTGGAAACTCAATTTCAAGACCGAACCCTCAGGGGCAGGGTTCAGGGTTTCGATGAAAGCACCCCCGGCACTCAAATTCTCGATTCGGCCAATGGTGAGGATCCCCTGATCTTGCCATTGTATCTCACAAGAATGGTTGAATCGTTTCGCATGCCGCCGTTCAGCGAAGGAGATACCCACATCTGGCCGAACTGGTTCCCAGAGCGACTCCGCGGTGCAGTCACAAAACGGCTTCCCCTCGAGGTGACAATGGGCCAGCGAGTGAGCGGCTCTCTTTGCTTCAACCTGGTCGGTGAATACCGTCTCGTGCTGTATTGGTTTCTTGCCCTCAATCCAGACGTGCCAATTCCCGTCAGTGCGTTGTGCGACATAGAGATCGTGTTTGAGCACATGCGCCTTTTGTCGGTGTGCCAACAACAAGTTACTCATAGGCTGCCCGTCTCACCTCGCCTCAAACCTCTTCCTGATTACAAGAACGCAAGATCTCAGGAATCGCCTACTCGAAATTTTCGAGAGGAGAGTCTTTTCTGCATATCCCCTGAAAAAAGCGGGGCAGGCACCTTACTATGGTTGAAAATGACGAATAGAAATAACTGCTGAGGTATTCGTCATTCGTAATTCGTCATTCATTGTCCCCTCCTGCAGTAATGTGACCGTTCCAATTTTCATTCCCGGTGGTGAGCCGCAGGGTCATGGAAACTTGGTAATCCTCGTATCACCAGGGTCTACTTTCATAAACAACACGATGACGAAAGAAACACAAAGGCCATTGATTGTGGCGAGGGTTTAATGTTGCGACGCCATGGGATCTATCCTAATCTTGTGCCGCTAGTATGAGTCGAAGGAGAAATCAAAGTGCGGAGTGTGCCGCTAGTGCTTCTTTGGGCCGTGATTTCGGCCGTCTTGATATCCTGCCAGGGTTCTCGCGGCAAGGAGGAGATCATGCGTCATGAGGCGGGCCCTTCTCCGGCAATCTCGCCTGCACTTTCCCGCGAAAGGGAGGCCGTTGCCGCGAGCCTGCCACTCAGGGTCGGAGCGTGGACCCGTTCGGACAAGGCCCGGATCATCGCCTCACAGAACATCTTCGACTACATGGATGGCGCCGGTGAGCTGTACATTGGCTACAGATTCCGTTTGCTGGACGTTTACGAATACAGCTCAGCAGATCAAGATGACATCCTTGTGGAGATCTACTGGATGGATACGTCCGACGATGCTTTTGGCCTGCTTTCGAACGATTGGGGTGGCGATGCGATCGCTCTGGGTGCCTCGGAATCGGAGGAGAACAAGAACCCCATCGCGCCCCATCATCGGGCGCTCTACGGCGCGGGGCTGCTGCGAATATGGTCCGACAACCTTTATGCGCGTGTCATGGCCTATCGGGCAAGCGAGACTTCCAGGGGCGCAGTGCTGGATATCGGACGCGCGATCGTCGCGGGAAGAAAAAAACCATCCGAACCCGCGCTCCTGAGGGTTCTCCCGCCGGGGATTCACCCGTCCTTCCGGTTGCGGCCGGATCGGTTGTGCTACTTCCGCTCGCATCTCGTGCTCAATTCTATCTACTTCCTGAGCACCGGCAACATCCTGAATCTTGGGCCAAATGCGGAAGCGGTGACAGCTCCTTATGAAATCCCAGCCGGGAGTGGAAAGCGCGCTTCTTTCAGGTCGCTTCTGATACACTACTCCGGAGAATCGGAAGCGCGCGAAGCATTGCGCCACTTTTTGGGGACTTACGTGCCCGAGAAGGCGCCGGGCGCCCCCGGAACACACCTCGGCATCGACGAAGTTTTAAAGATTGAAGATGGCTGGATGGGATATCAACTAAAAGAGACATATCTGTGTCTGGTTTTCGAATGTCCAAGCGCCGAAGTGGCGCGGTCGTTTATCAACCAGGCATTGAAAGGCGTAGGTAAAGCGGAGGCCGTCCATGGATGAGAAGCACACGACCATAACAAGACGGGATTTCGTTCGTGGAAGCGTATCAGCGGCTTTGGGCGTGTCTGTGCCGGCGAAGGCATGGGAGCAGAGCACCGGCCGCAGCAGCACCGTAGTGCTGGTGCGCAATGAAAAGGCCTTGGGTGCCGGCAATGAGGTGAACGTGCAGGTGCTCAGGCAAATGCTGGGGCAGACAGTCCTGCAAGTAACGGGTTCAAAATCGGAAAAGGAAGCCTGGCGGTCGCTCGCTAATCCGGAAGAGATTGTCGGGCTGGTTCCCACTCCACATCTGAATCCGACTCACAGAGAGTTGATTGAGGCGGTGCGCTCCGCGCTTGTTGAGGCCGGAATTCCGCAAAACCATATCCGCATGGCGACAGGGGATGAAGACGATGCAAAAGCGTGCTCTGCGCTGATTGCCCTGCCCGCGCTCAAGGCGCACTGGCTGACCGGAATAGGGACAGTGCTGAAGAACTACATTCTCTTTTCCGGCCAGCCTTCGAGATACCACGACGCAAACAATTCAAAGTTGGGCGAGATCTGGAATATGCCGCACGTCAAAGGCAAGACCCGCCTGGTCTTGGTGGATGCCCTGCGGCCCTTGTGCGACAAGGGCCCGCAGCCGGATCCCCGCTACATGTGGAACTACAGCGGGCTTATCGCAGGGAAGGACCCGGTGGCAGTGGAGACGGTCAGCCTCAAGATCATCACCGAAAAGCGGCGTGCCTTGCGGGGCGAGCCCTGGCCGCTCTCACCTCCTCCGTTGTGCGTGGTGGCCGCCGACCAAAAATACGGTCTCGGCACCAGCAATCTGTCCGAGATAAGAATAGATCGACTCGGGTGGAGCCAGGACTCCCTGGTTTGACGGGGGCACTCCGGAATCGAGCTGTAGCGTAAGGGCAGGCTCCTCGGCCGGATAGGATACTCAATCCAACCTCATTGACTTTTGAGCAGAGAGATCGACTCTTGGAGAGTTCAAACCGATCAAGAATACTCTACTATTTTCCTGACTCTGCTACCACAAGCCTCATACGCGACCTTCCGAATATATACGAACGACTTCCCCTGGATTCGGAGGCTCTGGCGGCTCCGTATGCACTGTCCATGGGAGTGGTACTCATAGCCCAATCGGACTGGGAACTCTCCGCGGCTTTGGAGTGCAAGGCCAAGAGTCGATATCTCGAGGTCGTGCTGCTGGTAAATCCCGCGAAAGAATCGACAGTTCCAGTCGGCGAGATCTATGCAGTATTGCCCGAAAATATCTCGCCGGTCTTCCTGGCCAAGACTCTAGACAACGCCTATGCGCACCTCCACCTGCTAGAGGAACGGGACAGGACACAGGGGGATCTGGCACGATTGGCCAATGAACTCCGGGATCTGAACCTCATCGGGATCAGGCTTTCGGGGGAGCAGAATACCGAGGTGTTACTTGAGCTGATCCTCAGCAAGGCTCGCGAGATAACACAGAGCGATGCCGGCACCCTGTACCTTGTCGAAGAGGGTGAGGACGGGTCTCGGATGCTAAGGTTCGCGCTCGCTCAGAACGACAGTTTCGATATTCCATTCCGGCAATTCACATTACCGATCAGCGACGAGAGTCTGGCAGGGTACGTTGCATTGACGGGTGAAATCGAGAACATCGCAGACGCTTACACCCTCCCTCCCACCTCCCGTTTCCAAATCAATCAGGCCTTCGATCGCCAGGCGGGCTACCACTCCAAGTCGATGCTTGCGGTTCCCATGAAGACTCCTCAGAACGAGATGATCGGGGTGTTTCAGCTCATCAACTGCAAACCGGATCCCAAGCGGCGGTTCATTACTGCCTCGCAGATTGAGGAGAATGTCATACCCTATTCCCGCCTGCATCAAGATCTTGCGGCTTCCCTGGCCTCGCAGGCGGCCGTCGCTCTGCAGAACAGGCGCCTCTATGAGAGCATCCAAGCCCTCTTCGAGGGCTTCGTAAAAGCCTCCGTGATCGCGATTGAATCGCGAGATCCGACGACTGCCGGGCACTCCTTTCGGGTTGCGGACCTGACGGTTGGTTTGGCCGAGGCAGTGAACCGCGCTGAATCCAGACCGTACTGCGATATCCACTTCTCCCGACAGGAAATCAAGGAAATACGCTATGCCTCGATTCTGCATGATTTCGGCAAGGTAGGGGTGCGCGAGCAGGTTCTGGTCAAGGCCAAGAAGCTGTACCCCGGGCATATCGAGCTAATAAGGCAGCGGGCGGAGTTGATCAAACAAGGGATCGAACTGAAGTACAGTCAACGGAAAACCGAGTATCTGCTGGAGCGCGGGCGTGAGCGGTTTGAGGAGCATCTGGCAAGAGAGGAGGCGGAGGTAGCTGCGCTCCTCTGCGAGATCGATGAGTATGTCCAGACGATTCTCGCCGCAAATGAGCCGACGGTGATGCCGGAAGACACTTCCTCCGTTCTTCACCGGATTGCCTTCCGCTCATTCGAAGATCATAGGGGCAACCGGCGGACTGTCATTACCCCGGAGGAGGCGGCTTACCTCTCAATTCCCATGGGAAGCCTAACGGCCGAGGAAAGGACCCACTTCGAGTCGCATGTAATCCACACCTACAATTTCCTCTCACAGATACCCTGGACGAAGGATCTCAAGCGGATTCCTGAAATTGCGTGGTCTCACCATGAAAGGCTGAACGGCCGGGGCTACCCGCGCAAGCTGAGCGCTGCGCAGATTCCCATTCAGACGGAGCTGATAATGATTTCGGACATCTTTGATGCGCTGACCGCCATGGATAGGCCATACAAGAAAGCAGTTCCACTTGAAAGAGCTCTCAACATACTTCAGGATGAGAAACGGGCCGGAGCCCTCAATCCTGCGCTCGTAGACCTCTTCATCGACGAGAAAGTCTATCAGCGCGTGATGGCACCATAGCCCTCGGTCTTGCCCCACACCTCATTTCCGCGATCCATCGCCCCTTGAGATGGTGTGCTCCGCAATAAACCCGTACTCAGCGGTTTTTGAATCTGGATCGGCTTGAGGATCATCCTCGGTCCTTCCGTGATTTTGCCGCCGGGGGGCCTTCCCGACATTGCCTTCCGCACGATCAGCAAGTAGTCGCTGAGCCAGTTCTGGGCGGGCTGCATCGTGAATGTCGACTTGAAAAGGTTGCAGCGTGGGAATCAAGGGGAACTGGAGGGGACGCGCACAATTTTTGCGGACCACAGATTGTCACGTCGGCCGACAAAGCCTCCAGACTCTATAAGAGCGGCGAAAGCTGATTCACCAGATAGGACTTGGCATTCCCAGGCGCTTCGGGCTCCCCAAATATGCTAGCCAGCCTGAGCATTAACAAACTCGGCTGGGAGGAAATGCGCTAGAAGCTGTGAAAAAATCGGCGACATTCCGAATTTCCCGACTTGCTCAGCGGAATCGGACGGATCAACCAGCGGTTGATCTTTTCTATTCAGCGGGGGAAAGCTGGAAATTCGGAATGTCCCCGATTTTTTCACAGCTTGTTAGTCTCGGGAGGAAACTCCGGTGGTTCTTTGAGTTTTTGCGTCTTTGTGGTGTGATTTTGACCACCGCCAAGACGCAGAGACGCGAAGATTCACAGAGTATCACCGCCAATCCACGCAAGACTGACGCATTACACCAGGGGATCTGCGCGCAGGAGCGCCGCTCTCTTCAATCGTTGCCGTTCTTCTCCGGCTTCAGGTTTACTACTCGGGGCTGATCGGGCGTATTATTCGGGCTGCCGATTTGCACGCACGGAGGGCCGGCTATGGATAGATCCTTCACTATCATTTTTACGACGATATTCGGTGCGGTGGGCTTGGTCTTTCTTGCCGTAGCCTTTTTTAGCCTGCGCTCGGAGGTCGAGTTTCGCAAGGGCGCCGTTAGCGCCACGGGTACGGCCGTCGGCCTGGAACCATCCAGCAGCACCAGCGCCACATACAAACCTGTGTTCGAGTTTGTCGATCAAAACGACCGTCTACATAGAGTGGTTGGGAGCGTGGCCAGCAACCCGCCGGCATTTCATCGCGGCGACGAGGTAAGGGTGCTCTACCGGCCCGAGAATCCGGAGGGGGCTCGACTGGACAGTTTCATGGAGAGCTGGTTTTTACCCCTGATTTTCGGCGGTTTGGGAACGGTCTTCACCGGAATTGCCTCAGGGGTTGCGCTCTACGCATTGCGTGGCCGCCGAGTCCGCGCGTGGCTGGCAAGCAACGCTGTCCGGGTGCAGGCGCGGGTGGACGCTGTGGAGCGCTATACTGCCGTGCGGAAGAACGGCCTCAGTCCCTGGCGGATCGTTGCACAATGGCAGCACCCAGTGAGCCAGAAGGTGTATGTTTTCCGCAGCGCTGCGCTCTGGTTCGATCCAGCTCCTTACATGCGGGACCAGACTGTTTGGGTGAGAGTCAACATGGATAATCCCCGCCAGTACGAGATGGATGTCGATTTTCTCCCCAAACTCGGCTGAGGGAGTTCGCTGCCTCTGGCCTCGATGCCCGTCGTGGCGGCACACAACACCCACGCGACAAAGGCACAGAGCAAAACGACAGCAAGTTTTTTGGTGTTCATCGGAACCTCTCTATTGTCCCTTTTCTCACGAATTATCTACGTTCATTTTCGCCAAAGGTTGCCCGACGCAGAAGTCTGATTTGCCGGCTTCACGATCGGTGAACCGGGAGCCCGCCGCGAGCTTGAAAGGATTTGACACCTTTGGCGACGTGTGGTAGCTGGTAGCATTGAGGCTTCCGATGAAGCAACGATCGCCGCTCGTGAGAATCGCGTTCCTGGCATTGCTCGTACTATCCCTGGGCGGTCCCGTGATCTCCAACGTCGATCCCTGGGATACCTTCCCCGACAGCGGCGACACGGCGCTTTTCGTCCTCGGCGCGCTCGCGTTCTGTCTCGGTGCGGCGCTCATTGTCCGCTGGTCGAAGCCTCGGGCCTTTTCGGCACGCCGCTATCCCTGCCCTCCGGACGATTCTTCTTCTGAGCTTCGCCTCCAATCCGAACGGGCCACTGCCGCATTCTCGGCAACGATCCTTACGCCGCTGCGCATCTAGCGCCCGCGATTTCTCATCGCGCGCACAGAACGCAGAATTGACGATGAGGGCGGGCCAATCCGCCAAGCGTGAGGAATCATGAATCCGATCATTCTCGAAGTCTTTTTGTTGCTACTCCCTCTGCAGCAGCCGCCACAGGGAACGCTCCTGGTCGACGTGCGCTCCGGCGTCCGGCCCGTGGCCGGCGCGGACGTGCGCGCGGGCAAGCAGACCGCAAAGACCAACGCGCAGGGGCGCGCGCAGCTATCGCTGCCACCAGGGACCTGGCCGCTGCTCGTCAGTGCAGAGGGTTTTTACGAGAACAGAGCCGAAGCGCGGATCGAGGCCGGCGAGGAGACGCGCATCGAAATAGAGCTTTCCCCGCAGTCGCAGAGCAAGGAGCAGATCGTGGTCACTGCGGTGCGCACGGAGCGCCGGCTCGAGGACCAGCCGGTGCGCGTGGAAGTCATCGATCGCGAAGACATCGAAGAGAAAGCGCTGATGACCCCCGGGAGCGTCGCGATGCTCCTGGGCGAGACCACGGGATTGCGCGTGCAGACCACCGCGCCGGCGCTTGGCGCGGCCAACGTGCGCATCCAGGGACTACGCGGGCGTTACTCGCAGGTCCTCTCCGACGGGCTGCCGATCTACGGGCTCCAGGGAGACTCGCTCAGTCTGCTTCAAGTGCCGCCGCTCGACCTCGGCCAAGTAGAGGTGATCAAGGGCGCGGCCTCCGCGCTGTACGGGCCGTCGGCACTCGGTGGCATCATCAATCTCGTTTCTCAGCGCCCGCTGCAGCGCCACCGCGAGCTGCTGATCAATCAGGCCACGAGCGGTTCCACAGACCTGGCATTCTGGGCGGTCGAGCCCCCGCATGGCAACTGGGCGTTCACCGCGCTTGGAGGGCTGCACGGACAGCTCCGCCGGGATCTCGATCACGACGGTTGGGCCGACCTGCCGCAATACCTGCGAGGCGCGTTTCGCCCGCGCGTTTTTTGGGACGACGGCCGCGGGCACACCGTGTTCGCCACTCTCGGATTCATGGCGGAGAACCGGAGCGGCGGCACCCTCCCCGGCGACGTCGCGCCCGACGGCAAATCGTTCGCCGAAGAGGTCGATTCGCGCCGTATCGACGGGGGTACGGTGGTGCGCCTGGCTCTCGGCAATAACCGTATCGCGACCGTTCGGGGATCCTTCTCCCACCGCGGGGAGAGCCGTGTGTTCGGAGACGACATCGAGCATGGAGGAAGAACGACCTGGCTGGGAGAAGCCTCCCTCGTCGGAACCACTGGCCGGCACACGTGGGTGATCGGCGGTGCGCTGCAGCAGGATCGATATGCGGCCCGCGAACTCCCCGTGTTCGATTACAGCTTCACGACGCCGGGATTCTTTGCCCAGGACGAAATCGATTTTTTATCCAAATTTACTCTAGGATTGAGCGGCCGCATCGACCGGCACAGCCGTTACGGCACTTTCGCCAGCCCACGCGTCTCCCTGCTTTTCAAGCCGGCGGCCGAATGGAGGACGCGCCTTTCCGTAGGGACGGGATTCTTCGCGCCGACTCCGTTTATCGAGGAGACCGAGGAGACCGGGCTCTCCCGCGTGCGCCCCCTGCGCAACCTCGTCGCCGAACGCGCGCGCAGCGCCTCGCTCGACGGGAGCTGGACCCGCGGCCCGGTTGAAGTCGTCGCCACCCTCTTCGGCTCGCACGTGCGCGATCCGCTCGAGCGGCGCTTTCCCGATGCCGGCTCGGCCGAGCTTTTCAACGCGCACGGACCCGTTCGCACCTGGGGAACCGAGCTGCTCGTGCGTTATCGCGTCGAAGACTTCCTGCTTCTCGCCACCCACAATTACACGCGCTCCACCGAGGACGATCCCGAGCGGCCGGGACGGCGGAGCGTGCCTCTGACGCCGGCGCAATACACGAGCTTCAACGCGCTCTGGGAGAACGAGCATTGGGGAAGGATCGGCCTGGAGATGTACTATATCGGCCGACAGCCGTTGGAAGAGAATCCGTACCGCGAGACCGGGCGAGGATACTTCCTGTACGGGATACTCTTCGAACGTGTCTTCGGCAGGCTCAAATTCTTCGCCAACGGGGAGAACCTCGGGAACATCCGGCAGACGCGCTACGATCCGCTTCTTCGCCGGACGCGCGCGCCTGACGGGCGCTGGACGGTGGACTCCTGGGCCCCGCTCGACGGCCGCGTGATCAACGGCGGCATTCGCTTCACTTTCTGAGCACCCGGGCGCATCCCGCTGTGGGGATATGGGAACTCCGGAGCCGCCGACGGAGTTGACACCCTCAGGTTTCCCGGGTGCCGGTTTGAGAGAATGGTCAGAAATTTCTTGCCGGTAAATGCATCAGTTTTACCGATAAAGTAACGATGAGATTACTATTCGCGGAGACGCCCTGGACAGCGCTGTGTTTGCTCGATCTGAGACTGCCCAAAGCGGATGACATGGAAGTGTTGCGGCTGCATGTGAACCAACCGCTGAGACTGGGGGCATGATTATGCCGAGTCCTTTACGCGTTCTGATTCTTGAAGCGAACCGGATCAAAGACCGATTAGCGCAACTGAGGCCGGCGGTAGCGGCCACTTTGCAGCAGAAGGCACCCCGCCGGCGGGCGGAGCAAAAGCTATCGCTCGAGCGGGAACTGGTGAACGCCTTGATGGAGCATACTCCCGACCACGTTTATTTCAAAGATACCGAGAGTCGCTTCCTCCGCGTGAGCCAGGCCATGGCCAAATGGTTGGGGCTGGATGAGCCTGCCCAGGCGATTGGCAAGACGGATTTTGATTTCTTCGATCTCGAACACGCGGAGCCGGCTCGAACTGACGAGCTCAAGATCATGGAGACTGGTGAGCCGGTGGTCGGCATCGAGGAGCGCGAGGTCTGGCCTGACGGTCGAGTGACGTGGGTATCAACCACGAAGGTCCCTCTGCGAGATCGGCACGGGCAGATCATTGGCACATTCGGAACCTCGCGCAATATCACCGAGCACAAGCGGGCCGAAGAAGCGCTGCGATTGGCTCGGTTCTCCTTAGACAGTGCCGGTGATGCGGTCTTTTGGCTGGGACCCGACGCGGCTTTCAGCTACGTTAACGATGCTGCCTGCCGACTGCTTGGCTACTCCCGTGAGGAACTCTTGCGTATGACCGTGCACGATGTCAATCCTGCCCACCCGAAGGACGTATGGCCGACGCACTGGGCGGAACTCAAAGAGCAAAAATTGCTAACCTTTGAAGCGAGCCTGCGCACGAAGGACGCACGGTTGGTTTCAGTGGAACTGACAGCCAACCATTTCGAATTTGAGGGCAAGGAGTACGATTGTGCTTTCGCGCGTGACATCACCGAGCGCAAGCGGGCGGAAGAAGAAAAGCTGGCGCTTGCAGAGCAGCTTCGCCAAGCGCAAAAGATGGAGGCTATCGGGCGGCTGGCTGGCGGCATTGCCCATGACTTCAACAATCTGCTCACGGCGATCAATGGTTACAGCGATTTCTTGCTGAGCGACCTTGCCCCAGACGATCCCAAGCGCGGCGACCTCGAGCGTATTAAGGAAGCCGGACAACGCGCAGCCTCCCTGACATCCCAGCTCTTAGCCTTCAGCCGGAAGCAAATACTTCGACCGAAGATCTTGGATTTAAATGATGCCATTACCGAGACGAGCAAAATCCTGCGCCGGCTGATCGGCGAGGATATCGACCTCGTTGCTGTTACCAAGCCAGGCCTGGGACTGATCAAGGCCGATCCGGGGCAGATTCAGCAGATCCTCATGAATCTTGCTGTCAATGCTCGGGACGCAATGCCTCATGGGGGCAAACTTACCCTTGAAACTGCGAACGTCGACCTCGACGAGCATTATGTCCACCTGCATCCCATCGTCCCGCCCGGCCGTTACGTCATGCTGGCGGTGAGCGACACCGGTATCGGGATGGACGACTTAACCAAGGCTCGCCTGTTCGAGCCTTTCTTTACCACCAAGGAAATGGGCAAGGGAACAGGCTTGGGGTTGTCCACTATCTACGGAATCGTCAAGCAAAGCAGCGGTTTTATTTGGGTTTACAGCGAGCCGGGAAGAGGGACCACGTTCAAGATTTACCTCCCACGCGTGGAGAGAGAAGCTGATACGTTCGCGCCCCATGACAGGGAGGAGATTGACTTGCAGGGAGTGGAGACCGTTCTCGTAGTTGAAGATGACTCATCGGTGCGAAGTCTGGTCACCCGCGCCCTGAGCAAGCGAGGTTACACCGTGCTTGAGGCGTCAACTGGCAAGGAGGCACTGCGCAAAGCGCGGGAGTTTGATGGGAAGATCCATCTGCTACTGACCGATGTCGTCATGCCCGGGATGAGTGGCAAGACGTTGGCCTCTCAAATTGAGACTGCGCGCGCGGGCATCAAAGTACTTTTTGTTTCGGGCTATACGGACAACGCCATTGTCCATCATGGCGTACTGGACTCAAACGTTGCCTTTCTCCAAAAACCCTTTACGATCGATGTTCTAGCGGGCAAGGTCCGTGAGGTGATTGATTCAGTGGCGTAAGCCAGAAAAGTTGGGCAGGTGCCGCTCACGACGGGTGAGTGCTGCCTCGCGAAGTTCCATGACTTACTACCGTCCCGGCCGCTCGGGATCGTCCTCGGTGCCGAAGAAGACGAAATCATCGGCTACAGGCGAACCCTCAGCCACATACCAGTGGCAAGGAGAGTCTGGAATGAGGAAGTGGGCATAGCCGATTGGCTCTTCATCTCTTTGGAACCCAAGTGGCGGCAGTTGCAGGCGCAGAGTAGGTGGCAGTAGTTGCACGCATTCCTCCTTTTTTTAGCAGGGTCATCCTGGCAGATGGCAGATTCCTAACAAGACGGGAAGATTTGAACAGCAAGCCGGGTGATACGGAGCTTGTCCACAGGCCAACAGGTGGCGCATATCGGCAAATCCTGCTGACCTGACGTTTCCGGCCTCCCTGCCATACTTTGATCAACGTTAATCAATTGGCAAGGAGTTAGTCCTTGAGAAAATCCAGCACTTTAATGGTCGATCGTATCCCCATCACCAAAGCACGCATCAACCTTGGCCAGCTGGTCAAGCGCGTCCACCTCAACAACGAATACTTTGTTCTGGAGAAGGACGGTATTCCAGTCGTCGGCCTTATGGACGCAGACGAGCTCGAAGACTATTTGGAACTCCAGGATCCCACGGTCAAGGAATTCATCGCCGAGAGCCACAAAGACTACATTGCCGGCCACACCCGGCCGGCCGAAGAACTCCTCGCCCAGCTCAAGCAGCAAGCACCAGGAAAGACCAAGAGCCGTAAACGCGCCAAGGTATGAAGACGATTACCGTTCTCACCACGCCGCTCTTTGACCGGCTGCTTGCCATGCTCGTACAACAGCACCCAGAACTGCCTGACATCTTCGAATCTGCAATAGCTATTCTCAAGACCGATCCCCACAACCTCAGTCGCAGTCACCCGATCAAGAAGCTTCGAGGCATCAACCCCGGAAATGGCCAGTAACGCCTCCGGATAGGCCGGTGGCGATTTCGGTATGATATCTGGGACAAGCGGCAAGAAATTGAGTTGAGCTATTGCGGCCTGCGGCGGGAGGACAGCTACCGATGAAATCCAGCAAGCAGCTTACCCCGGCAGGCTACAGAAATGAAGGGGGAAGGGACCGTCACCTGTCTCCGATCTCATAATTGGAGAATTGGGGGACACTGGTGACCGTCCCCCTGTCCTCAGTCAAAACTCGCTGTGCCAGTGGAATCGGAGGGCTTCCCGCATCGGCCTTCTTCGGATCACAATGGGACGCGGTCAGGTTCTTTTGCGGCGCACGCCGGATAGGCTTCCATCACCAGTGCTTCCATCTCTCCCGGGTTGGCCACTCTCGGGTTGCCCTTGTAGTCCGGCAGTACCATGCACTGTTTTGCCAGCGCGGATAGTTCTGCTTCCGGCACTCCCATGTCCGCGAGGCCGAGGCGCAATCCTGCGTCCCTCAGGAAAGCGATCACCAGCTCGCAGCATCTTTCCGCGGCAGCCGGGTCCGGTTTGGCTGATAGCGCGGGATCAAGCACGCGCGCCAGCCGGGCGAATTGCAGCACGGCGCTCTGCCAGGTAAATCGGATAAAAGCGGGATAGACAATCGCCAGTGCCACCCCGTGCGCAACCTGTGGATACATGCCTCCGATTGCCATCCCCATGCCGTGGGGGAGTGTTACACCGGCAGTGGCGATGCAGTAGCCCCCCAGCGTGTCTGCCCATGCCAGAGATTCGCGAGCATCCAGGCCCGAGCCATTGGCAAGCGCCTTCGGCAGCGCCTGTACCACCCGCCCGATCCCTTCCCAGGCCATCAGTTCTGTCATCGGATTGCAGTTTGGATGGATGGTCGATTCAAAAGAGTGGCAAAGTGCGTCAAAGCCGGTCGAGGCGGTTACCCTGTATGGAACCGTGACCATCAGCTCGGGGTCCACGATAGAGACCTTGGGAAAGACGTTCGGATGGTAGATTGCCGACTTGTCGCGCTTTCCAGGATGGGTGATCACCGCCACCTGAGTGACCTGCGAGCCCGTCCCGGACGTAGTGGAAACCGCGATGATCGGCAAGGTCTTTTCCGTTGGGGGCTTTTTATAGAAAAGATAGTCCCAGCAGGAACCCTCGTGCGTCGCCTCGACAGCGATGGCTTTGGCGCAGTCCATGCTGGAGCCGCCGCCCAGACCGATCACCGACTGTGCTGCGAATTCCTGCGCAAGCTTCGTGCCGGCCGCAATGGTTTCCACGGTCGGATTCGGCACCACGCCGTCGTAGTGCATGACCCTCACCCCGGCCTCGGCCAGAATCTGCCGGACGCGAGCATATTGCTCCTCTATGGCAGGAACTTCCTTGGTTGTGACCAGCAGCGTGCGTTCACCGTAACGCCTCGCCACAGTTCCCACTTCCCGCACTCGCCCCCGCCCAAAGATCAATTCCGTCGGCTGAAAGTAATGGAACTTCATCACCTCTCCCATTCTATAAATGGCAATGCAAAAAAGATAACCATGGCGACGCGCAGCCGCGCCGGAAGCACTTCGCCCAGGCCAACGCAAAACCGCTTATCTGCGCCGGTTTCAGTTGACATCCATCATCACCTTCAGGGTTTTGTCTCCCTGTCCCTCGATGAAGCGATAAGCGTCCAGGTATTTCTCGAACGGGAAATGACGTGTGATGAGCGGCTCGGTATGCAGTGCTCCGGAAGTAATCCACCGCACGGCCTGTTCGTAGTCCTCATGCTTGTACATAAGGGTGCCGATCAGCCTCAGTTCCCGGTCGCCGACCATAGACATATCCACCCGCGGCGGCTCACCGAACACGCCCAGGACTATTATGCAGCCCCCCTTGCGGATGTTCTGAACCGCGTCATTCAAGGCCGATTCCGCACCCACGGCCTCGAAGGCCACATCGAATCCTTCCGCTCCGAAAACCCTCGGTGCGGCGTCGGCCAGGTTTTCTTTGCTGACGTTGCAGGTTGCGTCCACGCCGCACTCGAGGGCCTTCTCCAGCCGGAATTCACTCAGGTCCGTTATCAGAACCCTTTGTGCGCCCCGGCAGCGCGCCGCCTGAGCCACCATGATTCCGATCGTGCCCGCGCCCAGTACGACGACGTTTTTGCCCTGCAATCCGCCGGCGCGTCCGCTGGAATGGGCGGCGCAGGCCGCAGGCTCCACCAGTGCCCCTTGCTCATGGGTCATGCTGTCGGGCAACGGCACGATGCGCTCTTCGGTCGTGACGAAGAAATCCTGCGCACAGCCCGGCGCCTGGAAGCCCTGCACTTTCAGGCAGTCGCAGATATTGTAATCTCCCCTCCTGCAAGGATCGCACGTTCCGCACACCACCTGTGGCCGCGCAGTGGCATTCATCCCTGGTCTTACCTTTGTCACTCCCGGGCCGACCGCTTCGACCGTCGCGCTGAACTCGTGACCCTGGATCACCGGATAGGAGGTGAACGGGTGCTTCCCGTGCCAGACATGGATGTCTGAGCCGCACACCCCGATACGTTGGATGCGCAGCAGAACCTCGCCCGGCCCTGCCGCGGGTGCCCGAACTTCCCGGACTTCAATCGCTCCGGGACGGATCATGACCGCCTGTCTCATTCTGCCCCCCTTTGCTTTCCGGTCTGACCGGCACCTGAACTGTCAGTTTCGATATTGCGCGGTGCCATCATGCCAGACTTGGCGCAAGGCTCAAGGCCATTACAGGCATAAATATCACCATTTCGAGAATGATGGACAAACGAAGGGAAATAAGCTACTGATTATGGGATAAAAACGGACGATTCAGAGATTACCCCCATGAAGCATCCGCCCAAAGTTATTCTGCTGATTCCCTCGGCCCGGGAATACGACCGGGGCGTGCTGCGCGGAGTCGTGGAATATGCCCATATTCATGGACCATGGACATTCTACGAGGAACCGCCACCCTATCTGCAGGCGGTGAGCAGTCAGCATAGGCTGGCACGCATGCAGGAATGGCAGGCCGACGGTTTGATCGCCCTGCAAAACCGCATGGCGGAGGTCAGGGCGTTGCGGCTGCCGACCGTCATCGTAGTGGGCACACGTCGTCTCCGCAAGAATCAACTCCAACTGGTGAGCGACAACAAGAGCATTGGCCGGATGGCGGCGGAGTATTTGCTTGGATTGGGCCTGCGGCATTTTGCCTATTGCGGACTCGCGGGCATGGAGTGGTCAGAGAACCGCCGTTCGGCCTTCTGCGCCCGGATTGGTGAGGCCGGCCGGACCGTGCAGGCATATTCGGCGCCCCGTCTTGGCCCGGGCGAATCGTGGTACATGGAGGAAATGCAACTTGGCAACTGGCTGGAAGCGCTCCCCAGGCCGGTTGGTCTGCTGGCGTGCAACGACGACCGGGCACGCATGATCGCTGAAATCTGCCGAATGCGACATATCCAGGTGCCCGATGATGTGGCCATCCTGGGCGTAGACAACGACGAGCACGTCTGCTTGCGTGCCACGCCCCCACTGTCCAGCGTGGCGCTCGCCACCGAACGGGGCGGCTATCAGGTTGCCGGTCTGCTGGACCGGCTGATGTCCGGCGGGAAAATAGCCACCCGCCAGGTTTTGGTACACCCCACCCACGTGGTAACGCGACAGTCCACCGATCTGATTGCCATCAACGATCCCAATCTGGTGAGGGGCCTGCGGTTTATCCGGCAGAACAGCAATCGTATTATTCATATGCGGGATGTCGCGCAGGCGGCAGGGCTTTCGCGCCGCGTGCTTCAGGACCGTTTCCGCTTGGCTATGGGACGCACGGTATTGGAGGAAATCAACCACACCCGTACCGAGCATATCTGCCGGTTGCTGACCGAAACCAATCTGCCTGTTTCGGAAATCGCGTCTGCCATCGGATATGACGAGGATGCCCACATCTCGCGCTTCTTCTCGCGCCAGACCGGAATGACGCCTCTGCAATATCGCAGGAAGAACCGGAAGGCGTGAAACGGTAACCCGCTCTTTCAACAACGCGGAGATGCGGCGGACACGGAGAAACTCTATGGGTTGTGGTAAACCTCCTCCATTGTGGCCCAGCCCTCCTGGCCGGGGAGCGGAATCTGCATGGGATCGGTTACCGACAGCCAGTTCTTGTTGCGCTGCTCAGCTGCCAACATTGCCATGTCACTCCGGTAGTCCACGCCGTCGTATTCGTAGTAGCCGAACAGGTAGTACCGGCCGTCGTCAAGTTGCCGCAGGTAGATGGAGAAGTTCTTCATGTGATATTTCGAAAGGAGGTCACGGACGCCGGGATTGGAATCGGCGTGCAGTGCCTTGTACTCCGCGATCTTCTCCGGTTTGATGCCTATGACCATGCCGATCCGCTTGACGGGAGGCCGGGAACAGCCGGCGGCCATGGCCGCAAAGATCAGAAGTACAGACAAGCCGCAAAATTCCCTCGCAACAACCATTGTGTTTTCCTCATGGTGAAGCCGTCCATCACTTCTCTGTGATTTCCGTGTCTCTGTGTTGTCCTTCTTTATTTCAAGGAGAAATAAAGTGCGCCTACGGCCACGGCCAGGATGAGGGCCACAATTCGAGGGTCGCTCGTCCCGGTAATTCTGCCTTTAAGGAAGGAGAGGGGATGTTCCCAGCAGACCTTTCTGACGTCCTCCTGATTCATTACAGGCGTGAGCAGGCTGGTTATGATGTAGATAACAATGCACAGAGCGGCAAGGAGCGGGCCGGCCAGCATGAACGGAATGCCCAGACCCTGGTGGTAATCGGTGACCAGTCCCGCAAACCCCGGCATAGCGGTTGCGCCAAGAATGAGCCTGCCGACACTCTTCAAATCCATCACAAAATAGATGATTCCCAGGACAGAACCTGCGTATAGCGTTGTCATGGCCGCCTGCTTTGTTCCCCGCTTCCAGAAAATGCCGAGTACGAAGACGGTAGTCACCGCCGGAGCAAAGGTCATTGGAATCTTGTTGATCGCTTCGAAAATGGTTCCGAACTGGTCGCCCTGGGTGGACCAGAGAATTGCCAGCACCATGATTACTCCGGTGGTGCAGCGTCCGATGAAAACAACCCTGCTGTCGGCTGTGCCGGGACGAATGCGTTTGACGATGTCCACGGAGATGAGCGTGGCGCAGCTATTGAGAGCCGCCGCCATGCAGCTCATCAGGGCGGCGGCCATGCCGGCGGCCAGCAGCCCTTTGAGCCCGGTGGGCACGAGGTAGCTGATCAACGAAGGGAGCATTTTATTGTAATCCAGCTCGGTTGTGCCCGGGACGAATGGGAGCGGGAAAGCTCCATGTTTGTAGAGGACATAGCCGATCACGCCGGGGAAGACCATGAGGAAGACAGGCGTGATCTTGAGAAAGCCGGCGAAGAGGGCGCCATTCTGGGCGGCGGGCAGGTTTTTCGCGCCCAGCACCCGCTGAACGTGTGTCTGATCGGCGCACCAGTACCAAATACCAAGGATGGGATATCCCAGCAGAACCGACAGCCATGAAAGCTCGTTCAGGTGCCTTACCCCGGACTCCGCATCGGACACGATTATGCTCTGCAGCATGCTCGCCTGTCCCGGTTTCAAGGCCTGTTTGAAGGCAGCCATGTCATGGATGCCGAACCCGGGGAGGGCCGCCAACCCGAGAACGGTGACCATTATGGCCCCGCCCAACAGGAGGCACACCTGGATGTTTTCCGTTATCACCACTGCCTTGAGTCCGCCCAGTGCCGTGTAGGTCACCGTAAAGATGGAAATAACCAGGATCGTTACATACATATTCACGCCCAGAAAACTCTCGAACAACTTGGCAGCGGCAAACATGCTTATGCCGATGTGGATCAGCAGGGCACCCAGCAGGCCGATGACGGCCAGAAATGTGCGCGCCTCGGGGCAGTAGCGCTTTTCCATGAACTCGGGAAGGGTGGATACCCGTGAGTTGATGTAAAAGGGGGCAAACACGAGTGCGAGAAGCATCAGCGTGAAGCATGCCATCCACTCGAAGTTGCCGATCACCATCCCCTCCCTGGCGCCGCCGGCCGCCAGGCCTACCAGATGGATGGTAGAGATGTTCGAGGTAAAGACCGCGGCACCTACGGTAAACCAGCTAAGAGACTTGTTGGCAAGGAAGTACTGCTCGCTCGAGGCGTTTCTGCGGTAACCCACCCAGATGCCGATTGCGGTGATGCCGACCAGGTAGACCGCTATCACGATCAGATCGATAAAGTTCATCATTCCTGCTTCTTGGCGTCGCAGGCCACAAACGGACGCCGCTTCGATACACCGGCGCCAGAGTCTGATTTCTGCCTCTCCATCTGTCAAGGAGATTTCAAGTGGGCACTCTCATGGATCATGCAGGGAAACGGGCTGCAAGATACGTAACAACTCTGTGTTTGAACGGTCTCCAAGAGATTTTCGCGGCTCAGGCTTCCGCCCGGGCATTCTTGAAATGGTGAAAAAAATGCCTGAAATGGCCTTGAATACTTGCGGGTCGCACCTCATAAAGGCGCGTGGAAGTGTGCAGCAGGAAGTAACGCCCCGCGAACGTGAATGAGAGGCGATTGTTTTCAGTCGTGAAACTCCACCCGGTCTACCATGTCGCGCAATTTCTCATCCGATCGACGCGGGAGCGCTCGGATAGTCAATTTTCCCCCGATTCTCTCTTGACTGCAGCGGACCACCCCGTCGGCATCCTGGCCGATGCCGACCGCCTTTCCCCTCAATGCGGCATGTTTCGGTTCGTATCTTTCGTACTGAGCGTTTGTGACCTCGTATTTCGAGATTTCATAGTTGTAGGTGATCGTCACTTGGCGCGCGGGCAATTCGTCCTGGATGAAAATGCCCTTCTTGGCCGTAATGTAGTCGGCAGGTAGATCTGCCCCCATTATAAACGTCCCGGGCTTAATCGGGACAAACTGTCTCGCCGTTTCACCAAAGCGCTTTCCCGTGCCCTCCAGCGACACACCCGTCATGGCCGCCTCACTTCGGATATCTCCACCATCCACATGGTCGGCCTGGCGGCACGTGGCGCAAGGGAAGGGATGGTGATCGGCAATTTCGAGTGGAGGGCATGCTTCACACCGATGCTGCTCGCACTCGTGTTTGCCCCTTTCCACATCAACACACGGGTGTCCACCCTCCACGAGTTATGCAATAGCGTTACTGCCCCGAGGCGCGCACATTCCTCGCCGTCATCGGCCTGTTGTGCGCCCTCCTGATACACATCGGCATCAGCATGTTCGCCGCAGCGAGGGTGTTCGAGAGCTTTCTCGGCGTGAATATGTATGTGACAATTTTGGTCATTTCCATCTTCACGGTTACCTACACCGCGCTGGGCGGCCTCAAGGCAGTGGTGATAACGGAAAACATCCAGGTGTGCCTGCTCGTGGGCGGAGCAATAAATGGTAACCGTTCTCAATTTGATGGCTCTCCCCGGGACTCCAGGGCCTGTTGGCCGCCGGCATGGCCGCCGCCCTGATGAGCTGCATGGCGGCGCTCAACAGCTGCGCCACGCTCATCTCCGTGGACATCGTCGTTTTCCCGGTATCCATGTGATTTTTGCGTCTTGAACCTCCGCCTCACGGTTCCTGAAATGGTGAAAAAGATGCCTGAGATGGCCTTGACTTATTGGGGGTTTCGCCCCATAAAGGGGCTTGGAAGATGGCAGCAGGAAGGAACACCCTGGAATCGGATGATCGCATCCAAATGATATAAGCAGATTAGAAATTATTGTCGACAGCCAGACAATATTTGATTAAAGCCCGCTATTCTTTCCGTGCCGCGAAAGCTCGGAAGCAGCATGAAGCCTAGACAACCCTAGGATGAGAGGTTACCATATGAAACGCTATAAATGGATTAAACGG
>Ga0315277_10000684_pt1 | contig 52520 bp, 61 predicted proteins | sample YL17G05_15_MG_FD_203695 | JGI IMG/M metagenome (GOLD analysis project Ga0315277, IMG submission 203695) | Sediment microbial communities from Yellowstone Lake, YNP, Wyoming, USA - YL17G05_15 | ecosystem: Environmental > Aquatic > Freshwater > Lake > Sediment | place: USA: Wyoming | collected... | reverse complement strand
GAGGTGAAAGTATTTTGGCCAAAATGTAAGAACGAATTGAAATCAATTACAACCATTTTTCCTCGCAACCTGTTATGTTTATGTAACTTATATCAACTTTCTAAACTCTTAACGGGACAGTAGTGAATTACAGACACACTGCATAAAAGTTGCTATATCCCTGGATAACGTATGATTACTTGACACTACCAGATTTATGGACACTAACCTGGCCAATAACCTCCATCTACAAAGAAACCGGCTCGTCTAAGCAAAAATTCGGGAAAAATGTGCAGGAAAAAAGCCAGTCCTAAGTGACTGGCCCTACTCGATTTAAAAGCAATAGCGGGGGCAGGATTCGAACCTGTGACCTCCGGGTTATGGGAGCGACAAGCTCGTTTTCCACAACTTCCAAATCCGCCGTAAGTTATGAATTTATAAAAGTCTAGCAGATTTTCAAAGAAATCAACATGATGCACATGTTGATCATGATGATTTCAAATTGGCTACATTTTGGCTACAGTGACATCAACCTACAAGGAAAAAATTTGCATCCAACTCCCCTACCAGCCATTGCTGCCTTCTCTTGCAATTCTGTAAGTCCTTAGATAGCTTTTAACGAGGCTTAGTAACAGCCATGAGCCTCGGATCGACAGTCCGAAACCTGGGTTTGTCAGTGTTTGTCAATAAATGATTAAGACATTCATTTTTTATACTCAAAATAAATCTTTCCGCGTGGGAGTTTGCATTTGGCGCCTGAAACGGTGTTTTGATGGCTTTTATATCAAAGGCCTTCAGCATAGAATCGAAATCAATAGAATAACACTTATCATTATCATGAAGAAAAAACCTGGGAGTCATCTCCTTATCTTCGCATTCCCAGATCACATGGCGAATCTGTTGTTTCAACCATTGGCTGTTGGGAGAAAATGTTGACTGGGCTAAAAGAACCCTGCGGGTATGCAAATGTATCACAAAGAATACATATACCATCGTCAGGCCTCTGAACGTCCATATCTCTTTTGTAAACAAATCAGCACAAAGAAAGGCTTCCACATGCCTTGACAAAAACTCTCTCCATGTAAGACCTCTTCGCTCCGGCGATGACGGTAATTTGTTTTTTCGCAAGATGTTGGCAACACCGCCCTTGGATACCTTAATGCCCAGCTTTTGTAATTCCCCTTGAATCCTTTTATAACCCCAGGTGTTCTCACTTGCCATTTGACAGACAAGCTTTTCAATGTCAGAAGCAATTCTTGGTCTGCCAGAATTTCTTTGACGCCGATCAGAATAATCCCACTTCTGTCTTTCAAGCCTTCTTTGCCAGGCAAGAATTGTCTCAGGCTTTACAATGGTGACAACATCTCTCATCAACTTCTTGCCCATTGCCAAAGCAGCATCAACCAAGGTTCGGCGGTCTTCATTTGTAAAATCAACGCCTTTTCCGATTTTGGATTTGAGAATCCTGTTTTCTGCCCTAAGATACTCATTCTGAAGTGTCAACTCACGACACAACAACCGAGTAATCGCTGCTATGATTAGCACACTTAACCAGCTACTCTGTAATTTCGCTTCATCTGTCTTTCCCATTCAAGAAAATTAGCATAAATCGTTGATACTTCAAGGATTAAATGATACAGTGTCCGTATAATTCCGGACTCGTATATATTTTTGTACCCTACGGGGCCATTGACTAAAATGCTTAATTCAAGCCGGAAGGGACAATGACCGATAATAATTCAAGGAGCTTAATACATTTTATGGTTAATAATTAAGTTCGAAAGGGACTGTCATGTTGCTGATGGCAAATTTTGGTGCGGTGTTCACGGCTTTGGTAGTAGCTGTCTGCGTGATTATTCTGATTCGCATACTTTTGCTGGCCGGGCGTCTTGTCCGGGCCGTCGAGAAAATCGCAGCTAAGACCGACAAACAAACTTGAATATTTAGGCAAAGCGGACATAAACCGCTTATGCCAAGTCACACTTAAATTCACTGACTATTCAAATGTTCTACTGAGGCAGGTATATCGCTGAGATATGTCCCCTTGGCGGACTGTATGATTTCAAGATTGTGTCTTGCCTGATTCTCCGGTAATATCTGGCGGTAAAGCGATAGGGCCTCGTCATCCCGGCCCATGAAACCCAGCGCGACAGCCATGTTGGCACGATACCTCGTGCTTTCAGGATTTACTCCGGCGGCTTCAGTGAAATACTTTAACGCCTCATCATATTTTTGTTTTATCATCCAGCACATACCAAGGTTATTAAGCAGCACAGGGTCTTTAGAGTCAACTTCAAGTCCCTTGGACAGTATTTTTACGGCCTCATCGGTTCGGCGCTGTCTCATTCTGAGTTCTGCAAGATTATTATAGGCGGGTGTAAACCGCGGGTGTTCATGGATAAGTCTCGTTAACACGGCTTCGGCCTGGTCGTCGCGACCCTGCTTGACCAGAATGTCAGCCATCACATAAAGGGTCCGGATGCTCGGCGGCTGGTCGGCGCCTTTATCGAATGCCGAATCTGCTTCAGATTTAGAATAATCTGGTTTGGATTTTGAGGCGGCGCCTTCCTGGCTGCAGCCGCAGACAAGCACGGCAACGCAAATCATGACCATTGGAAGCAGCAATACAACAGGTCGCTTTCTACAAGTCATTATCTGCCGCTGCTCCCATTTTGACTGCTGCTGCTCCCATTTTCAGTCATGGGTTTGCTACGTTGTTCGTTACGAGCTTTCTGGTTGGCTTCCTTGATTTGGACCACGTCGTTAGAAGCCATTCCGCTTCCGCCCGGCAAACCATCGGATATAGTGAGTTTGGAAATATCGACGCCGTCTTTCTTAAGCTGTCCGGCAACATAGGCCAGTCTTGCCTGATAGATACTTTCGCTTGTGCCGTCGCGGCTTATATCAAGCTGACCGGGATATTCCTTAAAGTGTTTAGCGAGGATTGAAAGGTCGCGCCGGCCCAGTTCGTTTAATTGGTCGCTGTTGTTTACGAAGTGATACGGATACAAAGAATGCTGGACGATGATGGCATTTTCCATCGCCGTGTCGTTGTACGCGGTTATCAGCCCGGCATTCATCTGGCCCTCGTTAACAGGTTCCCTGTGTGTATTATTACAACTGTAGAGAAACACACATAAAAGGGCCAACTCAATAACAAAAGCTGTTTTCATAACACAATTGTTTTTACTTGAAATCATTTTTAACCACTCCCAAAAATTTTCGAACCTAACAGGGTAATAAGGGCGGGTCCCGCCACTGTCACCAGCACAGCCGGAAAGATAAACAACACCATTGGAAAAATCAACTTAACCGTCATTTTTTCCGCGCTTTCTTCGGCAATGTGCGTTCTCGCTTCACGCATCGAATTGGCAAAGATTTTCAAGGTTTCGGCAATACTGGTTCCAAAGCGTTCGGTCTGAATCAGTATTGTGGCCAAAGAAGACAATTCATTGGCTCCGGTCCTTTCGGCCATGTGACGCATTGCATCGACGCGGCCTGCACCAAGGTTCATTTCAAAGTTTGTCAGCGACATGGCATTGGCAAGAATAGAACTCACCTGTCGGATTTCCTCGGAAACAATGTGCCAGGCCATATCGAGTCCCAAACCCGATGAAACGCATATCTCCAGCAAATCCACGGCCTGAGGCAGATGCTGCCGGATTTCTTCCCTGCGTCTTGCCAACTGAGCCACAACGATAAAATTCGGAATAAAGAACAAAATAGAGGCCACAAGGGCGATAAGAACGGTTTTTTGAGTGCCTGAAAACTTCGTCGGCATCAGCAACACTGTCGTTACTACAAGACCGATAAGGAACAGTAATATTTTGATGCCGGTGTATACGGCAGGCGCGGCCGAGCCGATGTACCCCGCGCGAACTAATTGCTCGCTGAGGGTTTTGCTGGCGTTTCCGTGAGAGACCACGTTGCCAATCCGCGCCAGCAATCTCAAAAAACTGAACTGTTTCGATTTTTCTTTTCCCGGCAGTTCCACAAATCTGCTGTCCTGCAATTTTATCCCCACCATTGCTTGCCTTTGTTTGCGAGCAAGAAGTAATGAAACGCCAATGGCCAGGACAGAAAGAAAAACCAGAATAGGTATCGCTATTTCCGCCATATTATACGAAACTCATCTCCTTGACTGTTATTAAAAGCGCAGCACCGATAGTTTTTTCATTGTCCACCAGCCCAACAGAACACTGATGATTGTTGCCGTAAGAATGTATCGTCCCGTTGGTGTTGCGTACATCGGCGCCATATACTTGGGGCTTATTATATTCAGCAACAAAAACAGGATTATAGGCATCGCAATCAATATTCTGGCGCTGAACTTCGTCTGGGCGGTAAGCACTCGAACTCTTCTGGCAAGTCTGACTCTGGCTCGGATTACCGCTGAGAGACTGTCCATCAAATCGGCGAGATTGCCGCCGCTGTGCAGCTGGATGGCCACCGCGGAAGCGAAAAACTTCAGTTCCGAGTTAGACGTCTCTTCGGCCGCTGACCTGATGGAATTTTTCATATCCACTCCCAGCTCCTGCTCTTTACATATACGGTAGAAGACATCTCCCAGCGGCGGGCCTACTTCTTCAGCTATTAGCTGAAATGAGCTGGCAAGGGGATGTCCGGCCCTCAGAGAACGTGCTGCAATTCCCAGTGCATCAGTAAGCTGACTTTCGAACAAATCCGCCCGTTTATCGATTCTTCTTCGCGTATAAGCTGAAAAGCCAGAAATGGCAACCAGCGCACCGGCAAATGCTACCAGTATGCTGTTCGTAAGGACAAATGCGATAATGCCTGTTAAAAGACACGCGCCACTTAATCCGAGAAGAACCGTATGAATGGAAACACGCCATCCGGCGTCGTTGGCAATCCTTTTGAGCTTTTTTTGAAGTGTTGAGACCGCTCCGACTTGACCTGCCAACGCGCTTTCCTGCGTATCGCGCCACAGCCGAAGCATCTTCGATTCATCAGAAGTTTCACTCTTTATAAGCCCGAGCCGCTGCTGAATATTTTTCAGCCTGGAAAGGTACTGCCCCAGCCAGACAAAAACACAAAAGCACCACAACGAAAAAACCAAAGCGAAAACCGTAACCAGGATGATTATGTTTAGTATTAGCGCCGCTTTCATTATTTATTAAAATCCGCTTAAAATCCTTATGCGGTTTTACTCCTTCATTGAATTTCCTATTTTCCTTTGGTCGTAGTTTCAGAACCCTTTTTGTCGGCTTCGGCAAGCACCCGACGTTGAAACAGAACAGCCGGCATGTCAATTCCTTCGGCCTTGAGCCGATTAACGAGGTTGGGACGCACGCCGCAGGTTTCAAACTGCCCGTAAGCGTTGCCCTGGGCGTCTATGCCAAGCTGATTGAAGCGGAATATATCGTGCAGACAGATTACGTCTCCTTCAGTGCCGGTGATTTCCGTTATGTTTGTGACCTTTCTCGGTCCGCCGGTGATACGGTCAAGGTGGATTAAAACATCCAGAGCCGAGCTTATCTGCTCACGCATCGCGTGGACCGGATAGTTTATTCCCGCCATACTCATCATGTTCTCAAGCCGCCGCAGAGCGTCTCGTGGGCTGTTGGCGTGCACGGTCGTCATCGACCCTTCGTGTCCGGTGTTCATCGCCTGGAGCATATCTATCGTTTCCTCTCCGCGGACTTCACCGATTATTATTCTGTCCGGGCGCATTCGCAGGCTGTTACGAAGCAAATCACGCTGGGTAATTTGTCCCTTGCCTTCGATATTTGGCGGCCGGGTTTCGAGCCGGACCACGTGCTCTCTCTGGAGTTTGAGTTCGGCCGCGTCTTCAATGGTTACGACGCGCTCACCTGCCGGGATCCATCGCGACAAGGCGTTCAGCATTGTGGTCTTGCCTGTTCCGGTGCCGCCTGAAATGAGGATGTTCATTTTGCAGCGGACACAGGCATCGAGGAAAAAAGCCATTTCCTTGGTCAGCGAATTAATTTGCATCATCCTGTTGATGTCAACCGGCTCGGCTCCGAACCGGCGGATACTCAACATAGGGCCATCCAGCGACAGGGGAGGAATAATAGCATTGACACGAGAGCCATCCGGCAGACGCGCATCGAGCATCGGTGAGCTTTCGTCGATTCGCCGACCCACATTAGAGCCGATTCGCGATATCACCCGCATCAGGTGGTCATTATCGGCAAAACTCGCGTCGGTCAGCTCAAGCCGGCCGTGTTTTTCAATGTATATATGATGCGGCCCATTAACAAGAATATCGCTTATTTCCGGATCAGCCAGAAACTCCTCCAGAGGCCCAAATCCGAATACTTCGTTCATTACCTCGTGGAGCAACTGGTCTTTCTCCGGCGCAGACAGCGGGTAACCCTGTTCGCCAAGCAAGGCGTCTATTTTATTTGAGCATTCCTTGCGCAATTGCTCAATAGGGACTTGTCTTGCTTCACGCAAATCCAGTATGGTGAGCAATTTCCTGTGAACAGATTCTTTTATGCGGTGCCAGGTAACGCCTTGCTTGCTGTCGTCAATGTCATTACCGACCGGCTGCTTATGTTCATCTGTCATTTTGCTTTATCCCTGTTTTTTACCGTTGCCGTTGTAGCCGTGAAGGTTATTCACTAATCTCTGGAAATCCCTGCGGATACCCGAACGCGGCGCCAATTCCGACAGCGGCTCTCCGCGATTCACGCAGTTAACTACCTTTTTGAAGTTATTGCGCACCGTGTATAAACGTTCTGTTCCGACCGCCTTTTTCACCTCTTCGAGCGGCACCAGCGGCCCCCATCGACTGAACCTGTTTACAAGCGGAAAGATTTTGTCGGAACTGATGTGAAATTCCCTCAACGCAGAAAGCATGGTTTTGGCGATTTTGATGTCTTTTACGTTGGCCTGAAAAACCAATAGAACGGCTTTACTCACGTTGGCGAGCAATCTCATCGTCTGGCCCGGCAATCTCGGCGCATCTATTATTATATATTTGTATGCCCCTCTGCATGCTTCAAGGGCATCAGCAAGATGCAGATACCGGTCGCTTCCGTTTCCGTTATCGGAGACGCCCGCGGTGCTGACCAATACGTCAAAGTTGTCTTTATACGTTGTGGCGCTTGTCGCGATAAGCTGACTGTCAATCCTATCATTCTGCTTGAGCACGTCGGCGATACTATACCCGCCGGTTATGCCGAGATAGCTGGACACGGCGCCGTAACAGCTGTCCATATCAATAGCCAGGACCGGCTGCATTGATTCCAGCCGAAGCTCGTTGGCCAGATTCAGGCATACGGTGGTCGCGCCGCAGCCGCCGCCCGCGGAAAAAACCGTCACTATCTGGCCAAGGTCTGATATGACCTTTGTGTCATCGACAAGCAATCGTTCCAGAATCCTGTCGAGTTCCAATTCGAAGGACTTCTTGTGCATAAAGTGCCTGGCGCCGACCTGCATAGCTTCGAGCATAAGCTCTTCCCCGGACCCACTCGACGCCACGGCAAACCTTGTTGAGGGAAACAGAGGCACCAGAAGGTCAAGCTCACGAAGCATTCTATGAGGGTCGGAGTCGATATCTACAATGGCAATAGGAGCTTTGGCGTCTTCGAGACACGTCCTCAGTTCCGACAGGCCCAAGCAGGTGCCCAGAAGCGAAGCACTATGATTTGCACACAAGACCTGCTTGAACTTTTCGGCAAAGCCGGCCTCTTCGGTTGTAAGCAATATTTGCGGTAATGATTTCATCGAAAGCTCTCTCACTTTCTTTTCACGTTAGTTAATTATATCTGTAAACTATTCTGCTGTTAAAGAGCCATACTCTGTGAATCGTTTTGATCTTCGAGACGTCCCTGCTGCCCGGATTTGTCCGCACCGGGGGCCATATCCGCCTGGCTTGGGGCGCTGGACTTGCCGTAGGAATCCCAGGCGCCGGGTCCCATCAGCTTATCGAGACCCATCTGGCGAAGCCATTCGGCGTCGGCGGAGTTAATCCTGGCAGGTTCTTCCCCCTCAATTCGACCCCCTATGTAAATCTCCCAGTCGCTCGGCTCTTTGTGCAGGAACCCGGGAAGCGGCGGCGCCTGTGCGATGGACATCGGCTCGACAAGCACGGCAGTAACCATGACGACCATTTCCGTCTCGTCTTTTGCGTAGCGGGTCGAGCTGAAAAGAGGCCCGATTATGGGCAAATCACCCAAACCGGGGAATCTGGATTCAATAGCGTTAACTTTACTTCGCATAAGGCCCGCCATAGCAAAGGTCTGGCCGCTTTTCAGTTCAATTGTGGTCTCGGCCTTGCGAGTGGTAAGGGCCGGGACTTGGAAGCCCTGAATGGTTACCGAGCCGATAGAAGTCAGCTCACTGACCTCCGGAGCAGTATATAATCTGATGGTCCCGTCGCCCAGAACGGTAGGACGGAATTTGAGGCGCACACCGAATTCTTTGTAATCTATCGTAATTGAAGTGCCGCCTGCGCTAGCACCACTTGCGCTTTGAACTACCGGTATCGGAAACTCTCCGCCGGCGAGGAAACTTGCTTCTTCGCCGCTAAGGGCCACAAGTGTGGGATTGGCTAAGATTCTAAGGTATTGATTCTCGGCAAGGGCCTGGATGAACACCTCAAGGTCTGCCCTCGGAATGCCTATCACCGCGGTCAGTGAACTCGGCAAAGTAAATGAATCAGCAGAGGTAAAATCCAGCTTACCCAGGGCGGAATTGCCAGTGCCACCAGGAGAACCAGGAACAAATCCCGCGGCGGGAACAATCGCTCCGCCGCTGTCAGAGCCGATTCTTGAGCCCCAAAACCAATCGTTGCTTCTCTGCATTGCGTTTATGCCCAAGGCGCGTACAGCCGAGCGGCTGACCTCTGCGACACGAACCTGAAGCTGAACCTGCTGGATGCCGGCCAAGCTGGTCATATTCACGTAGTGGTCTTTGACCTGTGACTTTTCGAGGTATTCTTTAAGCTGTGCCGACTGGTCGGCGCTTCGCAAAAGCCCTTTAACCACCAGAATGTCCCCGGACTGGTTCACGTCGAGGACGCAGTTGGGGAAAAGGTCAAGAAGCTGCTGTTTGTCGAGAGTCACGTGAACGCTCATCTGCATTATCTTGCTTTCATCCTTGCTCCACATAATCAAATCGGTCGAACCGACTTTGAGACCCTGCAGAAGGACCTGGTCGGGCGTCAAAACCTGCACGTCGGCAATTTTGGGGTCTGTTACCGCGATACGAACGGTAGGCCAGGGCGCTTTTATCACCTGGGACTGCCCCACCACTATCACAATTTGTTCTTCCCTGCTGTTGACGCTGGTGGAAACGTCTTGTGCAAATACCTGTGAATAAACCAGGACACAGAGCACAAGGACACCGAGATATTTAGTCATTAAAAAACCTGAGTGAGTTTTCTTTTTACTTGCCTTCATGGTCAATCCTCTAATCATCTATAAACTGGAATCCACGTCAATAATCGACCGCGGCGACGGTTTATTTGCCTTCTTCCTGGGCCGTAACAGCGGCCCCCGGAAGCTCAATGACTTCCTCTTTGACCTCTTTTCCTCTTATTACAGTTATTTGCCATTGCGGCGAAGCCCTGCCGCCGGATTCGCCGCCAAAGAGGCGCCGAAGCTGTTCCGTATTGTCTGTCTCAGCAGAGGGTAAGGATGCGCCGTTGGAATCGACAGCCGAAGCGGCGTACACCGACGGAGCCAAAAGCTCGCCGAGCTTTGCGAGCCGTCCCTGGCTTAAAACCATACCTTCGGTGTCTATTGTTTTCTGGTCCAGCGGATTTCGCATAGCGAGCGATATTTTGCCGTTGTCTATAGCAAGCTGCAGGGCCTCGGCCTGCCTCGTATCGACCATAAGCGTTACAGTCAACTGGTTTTCCGAACTGCTGGAGACGCTCTTGGTCGGGGTTTTGTCCTGTTCGGGTTTGGAAACGATGGACTCACCCTGCACTGCGAGGACCTGGACGCCGTGCAGAAGAGTCGTGGAGATTGCCTGTCCTCTTTCATCTTGATAGCGTAATTTGAAGGTGGCTATAACATCCACAAGGCAGCCGGGATACAGCAGGCCGCCCATTATGGAATGTTTTGAAACAGGAACACTAACGGCCCTCATACCGGGCTGCAAAGCCGCGGCCAACTGGGCGCCTGTGCCCTCGGTAATAAGAAAGCTCCTCGTTAAAACCTGGCCCTCAACTACCGGAACAGCTAATACCTTTCCGACTACCTGGACCGGCTCGGAAAAGTAACTGGCGGACAGCCCTTTTCTGGGCACCTTCTTAACGGTAATATTCTGCGATGTTATCCAGGACATGGCCGGAAGCGACTTTACCGCGACTACGGCATTGACTTCTCCTTTGCCGCTTAGTTCAGCCGTTTTTTCTGATCGCAGCGCCTTAACCAGCAATAAGGCCGAAAACGCCGCAAGAAGTCCGAATATAATTAAAACCACAATTGCCCATCTCATACTTACTTGTCCTTTCAGCAGAGTATTTTATTTCATTATTCTATATCTGAAGGGCCTTCTTTGGCCATTGTAACCGAAGCGGTAAAGCTATCCGGAAACGACCCAGTTCCAAAAAGGGGAACATCCCGAAGATTCAGGATATCGAGCCCCGTGCCCTTAACAGTGACCGTAACCGGCTCACCAACGGTTGGGTCTATTGCGATTGAAGGCGCGTCGTGAGTTATGCCCTGAGAATCCAAATAGTTATTAATAACAGTTGCCACTTTTCCAGGATCAGCCCCATCTACACACGCTATTCTTGCACCGTGTCTGGCGGCAGTTGTTACCTGTTGAGCACGCAGGAAAAGATACCCAAATCCCATAATTCCCAGTGTCAACATTAACAAAAGAACTATCACAATGGCTGTTTCGACAAGAACTGTCCCTCTGTATCGAATGTGTTTTTGAATTGTCTTCATAATAAGACTATCCCTCCGGCAACGCAAACACCAACAAATATGGCCACACCATAAGGCACCGTTAGTTTTTCACCATCTATCGCCCGTGTGGATTCTATCGCCTGTTTATAACCTACATGGTATAATATCGCCACTAGCCACTCCCATACAGGCAGCGCCATTTTGGCAAAAACAATCTTAAGGCGTCTTTTATAAATAGCAACTATAATTCCAAGTATGCCTCCTGCAATGCCTATACACGCAAGGGCAATAACGGCCTCTCTTATACTGAGCCAGGCGCCTATAGCGCCAGCCAGCTTTGCATCACCAGCTCCCCCGCCTGCCAGGATAAACAAAAGAACAAACGGAAGTGCCATCAACACTGCCGCTGCCAATGCTTCTACAAAACCGTAGGCGCCACCGTGCCAGGCGGACCACATTAAACCTGCTAAAAACAACGGCCCGCATAACAGATTAGGTATCCGTCGCGTCCTGATATCCATTATGGCAGCCACCAGTGAGGCGCCGATTACGACGCCCCACTGGATTATGTCTTTTAAGGTCGGTTCCATCCACCTGTCACAAAAAATTGCCTATACTCAGTGAGTTGCTAACTCGTCCGAAGTTGTCTGGAATTTTGTTTTCACCCATTGTCCTATTGTGACAACCAGACCGATTGTGCCCACGACGATAAGCCCCAGGATAATCGCATATTCGACTGTCTCAAGGCCCTGTTCGTCTCTAATGAATCTTTTTACCAGTTCCATTCCTACACCTCCAGAACAACTAAATTTTAACACTCCTTTAATGTTTTTAACGGAAAAGTCCTTTTCTGCCCGTTTATACGCTATAGTTCAGATTTTAAGTAAAGCGATAACGTTTTCCGCTATCATTTATCCCTTACCGCCACCTGATACAGCACAGAGTATCTCCGAAGCAATCCCTGCGTTATTTACGGGGTTCCCTTCCCCTATGTCCTAAACTTAGTGAACAGTTTAACACACAGGATTGGTTTTGTCAAATATAAAATTGAAAAATCTTTATCATAAGTCGTTTATTTACAAGGTCCTATAACCATCCTTATTCCTGCCTTTTGACAAAACTATGGTCTTATTAAGAGCAAATCATTGATTTTTTTGTTGAGTTTTTGATTAGTCTGGTATAATACTTTTACGTGTTCAGAGTATTACTTCATCTTGCCGTTTTATTAACGGCCAGGGGACATATAGATGTGAGCGACATTATTATGCGTCACAAAACTGAAGAAGCTTTTCTTAAAAACCGCAGGAAAAAGGGTATTGCCCTTGTGTGGTCGGCGATAATGCTGATAGTGCTGATATTGTTTATGGGTATCGCCATTGACGCATCGCGGGTACATCTGACGGCTAATCAGCTTCAAAACGCCGCCGACGCAGCAGCCCTGGCAGGGGCGAGAACTGTGCGAATTGACCGCAGTGGAAACTATTATGTTTCGCGATACCAGGCCCAGTTTATCGGCGGAAAAAATAAAGCTATGGGGGACTTCGTATCTCTGAACCTCAACACAGGTAATGACCCCTGCGATGACATTGTTATCGGAAGATATTCCTTTAGCACAACGCCACGGTTCAAGGAAACGGATAACAGCACTGGCCTGCCTAAACCTAACGCGATGAAGGTTGTTGCAAGACGGACAGCAGATGCTACACACCAGCCGCTTCCTCTAATCTTTGGTCCTATCGCCCACGTCAATACCGCAAATATCTCCCGCGTCGCCATTGCTCAGGCAGAAGGCGGCCTCGGAGCGGGCTTGCTTGTTCTTTCCATCGACCCTGCCGATGCTCCATCATTGAACTTCAATGGAAACCCGGAAGTCGTTGTAGTCGACGGGTCGATTCAGGTAAATATGATTAATCCTTATGACCCTGTTGGTAAGGGCGGAAGTGGGGTACTCGTTTCCGCAGATGAATTTAACGCTGTAAGCAAGACCGATTCAACAGGCGGATATGTTTTTGACGACGCGACCGGCCTGACGCTAACCACCGGGCAGCCAACGATTCCGGACCCCTACATCAACGTGCCGGCTCCAATACCAGATCTGGCCAATCCGCAGAGCAGTACTCCCGTGGAAGGCAAGTATGTGCCGGGATATTATCCGAAAGGGTTTGATAAAATATCTACCGGAAACGTGGTAACATTTATGCCGGGAATATACTGGGTCGGACATAAGAACCCGAACGTTGGATTGGAAATTGTAGGCGGCCATGTCTGTGCAAAGCGAGTGATGTTCTATATCGCTCCTGGTGCGGCCGTAAAAATTACCGGCGGAGGAACCGACCCAAATATCACAATCACCGAAATTAACAATGTGAGCCCCGGTTTGGACTGTAACAACCAATCCATTACCTATTCGCAGGGAGATTCCTATGTCGCCCCATACAAGGGAATGTCTATTTTCCAGAGTCGAACAAACTTCAACGACGCAGACGTTGGCGGCGGCAACGGATTAAATATACAAGGAACCCTTTATTTTCCGAATAATCATGTAAAATTAAGCGGAGGTTCCGGTAGTCTCGGTATCGAGGTCGTCGCCTGGACAATGACCATTGATGGAACAGGCCCGGGTAACAAAAAACTTTTAATAAGCTACGACGGGCGGAATAAAAAATCGGCCAACAGGGCTTATCTTGTCGAATAAGGCCTAATTGTGCGCAGATTGACTGCGCCGACTGCAAATAAAACGCCACGGGAACTAATCCTTTGTGGCGTTTTTCTTTTAATCACAAAAGAATGAGGGGGCAAAAAATGCTAGAAAAGGTCCGCGAGATGGCTACAATTGCGGTAGTGTCAAGAATCTTTCGCACATTCTGTGATAGGTCATTCATCTGGACGTTATCCGATGCTGAAAGCTGGCTGACTTTAGATAACAACCACATCTCGTCTACACGCCCGCCATACAAAACAAAAAGCAGGCACGTTTAAACACTTGTGCCTGCTTTACTCACGTCATTAGCGGGGGCAGGATTCGAACCTGCGACCTCCGGGTTATGGGCCCGACGAGCTACCAGACTGCTCTACCCCGCGGTCATAAACACACAACATAACAATAACAACAAATCAGTTGATTTTCAACGTCAATATATCAGATATTTTTACGAATCTTTGCTGCGATTTGCTCTTGTCTGCCCTGCTGATACTTGTGAGCAGGCCATTCTGTGAATACTCTGTCACCGCTGTTGCGAGGAATCAGATGAAAATGCAAATGCTCGACAATTTGTCCCGCCGCCTTGCCGTTATTGCATAAAAGATTGTACCCCTCGGAATTCATAGCGCACGACACGGCCTTTGATATTTTGCCAAGCCGGGTCGCAACCTGTCCCAACAGTTCCGCAGGGCAATCATCCAGACGACCGTAGTGTTGCTTCGGGATTATGAGGGTATGACCGTCACTGACCGGGCCGATATCCAAAAAAGCAAGCACAACGTCATCTTCATAGACCTTAGTGACAGGAATCTGCCCCGCCGCCATTTTGCAGAAAATGCAGTTTTCCTCGCTCATACCGGCCACACCAACACGACATTTGGTTATTACTGCTTCTGCTCCTCGGCTTTCTGTTTGCCTGCGTCTGAGGAGCTTTTAGCCGATTTCTTTCCGCCGGCCTTGGATGACTTGCCTTTTGCGCCTTTGGCATGCTTCTCGGCTGACTTACTTTCACTGCCGACCAGTTGCAGCAGGACCAATTGCCCGTTGTCTCCAAGCCGCCTCTGCGCCAGACGAACAATCCTCGTGTAACCACCCTTCCTGTCAAGATAACGCGGCCCAAGGTCACTGAAAAGTTTTCCGATTATCGTGCCTTTCCTGACCGGCTGTTTGTCTTCGATGCTTATAATGTCGCCGTCTGTCAGCAGAGAAATGGCACGACGCCTGGCCGCAAGTGTCCCTGTCCTTGCAAGCGTAATCAGCTTCTCGGCGAATGACTTCACTTCCTTCGCCTTTTCCATCGTTGTCGAAATCGTCTCGTGCTCGAAAAGCGACCGCGCCAGATTTCGCCGCAAAGCCAGCCGATGCTCTTTTGTCCGACCTAAATGACGTCCTGCTACCCTGTGACGCATAAATTCAAATTCCTCTAATCAGCAACCGCTACAAAGTAAATCGCCTGTTATCAATCGATGCCTGTCATCCCTAAAGATAGTCCGATGTCCGCAAGTTTTCTTTTTACTTCCCGCAAACTGGTCTTGCCGAAACTGCGAATCTTCAGCAAATCCGCCTCCGTCATTTTCACCAACTGCCTGACCGTTTCGACCTTCACAGAATCAAGGCAGTTGCTTGCCCGCACCGACAGCTCCATCTCCTGAACGGGCATATTCAGCTTCGCATCCAATTCCTTGTCAACGGCCTGTTGCGGAGCTTCTTCGACCACGTCCGCAGATACGGTCTGCTCCCCGACCTCGCTGTACTGCACAAACGGATTGATATATTTACGCAATATCTTGCCCGCTTCCACCAGCGCCATCTCAGGGGTAATCGCACCATTGGTCCATATTTCGAGAATCAGCTTGTCGTAGTTCGTCCGCTGGCCGACTCGCGTATCTTCGGTTGCGTAACGGACCCTGACAACCGGTGAAAATACGGCATCAAGCGTTACTCGCCCTATCTCCTGCTCGAATCTGTCTGTTTCGGCGATTCGCTCGGAGGCAGGAACGTATCCTCGGCCGCTCTCAACAACCATCTCCATCTCGAATTCCACATCTTCGGTGAGAGTCGCTATGACCTTGTCCTTATCGACTATTTCAATAGACGCATCGGCAACAATGTTTGCCGCCGTGATGACTCCCGCCTTGTTGGCAGAGACCTTCATCACCTTGGGGCCTTCGTCCTGCAATCGAACCGTCAGATTCTTGACGTTCAAAATAATGTCCGTGACATCCTCCATCACGCCTTTAATGGAGGTAAACTCATGGTCAACTCGCGCAATTTTAATAGACGTAACGGCGCTTCCTTCAAGAGACGAAAGCAGCACACGTCTTAAACTGTTGCCGATGGTAGTGCCGAAACCACGCTCGAACGGCTCAATATAGAAGCGACCGTACCTGTCGCTGGTTATTTTCTTGTCGCGTTCAACCCGTGTCGGCAACTCCAAACCACGCCATGTAATTCGCATACCGGTCTCCTCTGACCAATTACTATCAGCAACCAACTTTTATCAGCAAAAAAACATTACCAAAAATAACACCAGCAAAAACTACCTCGAGCAGAACTCCACAACCAGCTGCTCTTCAACAGGAATCTGCACATCGTCTCTCGCAGGAAGTCCAACAACCGTGGCCTCGGGCTTCTCGCGGTCCAGCTGCAGCCAGCCCTGGGTGGTGAAATTCGGATTACTCTCAAGCTGTTGTTTTACTCTTTTCAAACTTTTCTCCGCGTTCTTGACGGTTATTTTGTCGCCGATGCCGACCGTATAGTCGGGTACATCGACCTTGTGTCCGTTGACGCGGATATGACCGCTGGTGATTAACTGCCTTGCCGCCTTTCTGGAAGGCGCAAAATTCAGCTTATACACAACGTTGTCGAGGCGCCTTTCCAGCAATTGCAGCAGCGTCTGTCCCGTGTTGCCGCGGGTTCGCTCGGCCTTGTGAAAATACCTCTTAAACTGGCGCTCCAGCACGCCATAGTATCTTTTCACCTTTTGCTTTTCCCGCAGCCGAACGCCGTATTCGCCCGACCGGCTTTTACGCCAGCCGTGCATACCCGGAGCAAGGTTTCGCTGTTTCTTTTCAACCGGACACTTTGCCGTCTCACACCGTATGCCCTTAAGCATCAGCTTGACGCCTTCGCGCCGGCAATACTTACAGGATGAACCAAGGTATCGTCCCATTCTGTCTTGTTTATCTCCAAAAACCTTTGCGGCATAATAGTCCCATGCCGCGTTAATAATCCCGTCAACTTACACTCTTCTTCGTTTCCTCGGCCGACAACCGTCGTGCGGCAAAGGCGTGACATCCTCGATTGATGCGACGCGAAGTCCCGCCTGCTGCAACGCCGAAATCGCCGACTCGCGCCCGGGCCCGGGACCTTTCACCATTATCTCCACTTCACGAACGCCGTTGCGCATCGCAATACCCGCACAGCGAAGCGCCGCCTGCTGAGCGGCAAACGGGGTGCTCTTGCGGGCGCCTTTGAAACCGACGCATCCCGCCGAACCCGTGCAAATCGTGTCGCCGTCAGGGTCTGTGATAGTAATCAATGTATTGTTGAAAGACGCCTTTATATGCGCCACCGCCTTTGCAACGTTTCTCTTGATTTTCCGCTTACCGGTTTTTGCCATTATCAATAAATCCCCTTACAGCAGTTCTCTGCTTATCAAGATATTAAATTTTAATGCAGTTCTTTCACGCCCTTCTTGCCCGCAACGGTCTTTCTGGGGCCTTTGCGAGTTCGAGCATTACTGCGTGTTCGCTGTCCATGAACAGGCAGACCCTTCTTGTGTCTGATGCCTCTGTAACAACCGATATCCCGCAAACGAGCAATGTTCTGGGCAATCGCCCTGCGAAGCTGGCCGCCCACCTCGTAGTTGCGGTCGATTATCTGCGTTATCCGGCTAAGCTCGTCTTCCGTAAGCGTACCCGCCTTGGCGTTCCTGTCAACCTTTGCTTCCCGTAGAATCTCCTCGGAGGTGTGCCTGCCTATGCCATAGACATAGGTCAAAGCAATCCATATCGCTTTCTTGTCCGGAATATCAACACCAACTACACGCGGCATAGCAACTCCTTACAATTCTTATTACAAGCCCCTGCACAACCGGTCAGCCCTGACGTTGTTTATGCCGGGGATTCGAGCAAATCACACGCACAACGCCCCTGCGGCGGACAATCTTGCAATTCTCACAAATGCGCTTTACCGAACTTCTAACTTTCATTCTTTCTGCTCTTTTCCTGTCTTGGCGACTTCAAAGAAGCACTAATTCCTAAGAATTATACGGCCTCTGTTCAGGTCATAAGGCGACATCTCAACCGTCACATTGTCGCCCGGCAGGATACGGATAAAATGCATTCGCATCTTGCCGGAAACGTGCGCCAGAATCTCGTGGCCGTTCTCCAGTTTCACCTTAAACATTGCGTTCGGCAAAGCTTCCGTCACCTCGGCTTGCAGCCTTATTGCGTCCTTCTTTGCCATATCCTTTATTCCACCGTCAAAACCTCACAACCGTTTTTTGTTATTGCAACCGTATGCTCAAAATGAGCCGAGCATTTTCCGTCGCTTGTCACAACCGTCCAGCCGTCCGGCAAAATCCGCACTTTGCTGCCTCCGGCGTTAATCATCGGCTCAACGGCCAGTATCATACCCTCGGCCAGGATAATGTCGTCAGCCAAAAGCTCTTCGCTCACAAAATTCGGCACACGCGGCTCTTCGTGCATCTGCCTGCCGATGCCGTGCCCGACAAAATCCTTCACCACCGAAAAACCGGCCGATTCTGCACAATTCTGCATCTCACCGGCTATCTGACTCCACCTGACTCGCGGGGCGGCCCTTGCTATCGCAATATCAAGCGCCTGCCTGGTCACATCAATAAGCCGGCGATTTTCCTGTGATACTTCGCCGATACCGATTGTCACTGCCGCATCGGAACAGTAGCCCTTCAATCGCGCGCCGAAATCAATGCTCAAAATGTCCCCGCTTTTCAGCCGAACATCCGGCGAAGGAATCCCGTGAACAACCTGCTCGTTTATAGACGCACAAATCGCACCCGGAAACGGCCTTTCAACGTGCGGATTGCGAACACCCTTGAACAGGGTTTGGGCCTCCGCTTCGGCCGCCATTCGCAACGCCATATTATCCAGCTCGGCTGTGCTTACACCCGGCTCGGCAATCCTCTGCAATTTTGAAAGAACCTCGGCTACAACGACACCGGCCTTACGCATCAATTCAATTTCTCTTCGGCTGCGAAGCGTTATAGCCATTTATCATCATCGTCACTTCACGAGAACGTCCAACTCTGCAAACAGCGTCTCTTGCACTTCCTCGGCATCCTTGTTGGCATCAATCTCGCAGACGTTGTTTTCTGCTTTATAATAATCAACCACAGGCACTGTCTGTTGATAATAGGTCTTGAGCCGGCTGACAACCACCTCAGCAGTATCATCCGGCCGCTGTATGAGTTTGACGCCGTCCCGGTCGCATACTCCGTCAACTTTCGGCTTTAAGTTCACAATGTGATAAACCGCGCCGCATTTGGGACAGCTTCGCCTGCCGGTTATTCTCTTGAGCACTACGTCTTCATCAACTTTCAGATTCACGATAATATCCAGCTTTTTGCCGGACAGCACCAGCGCTTTATCAAGCTCAACGGCCTGATTGACGGTCCTGGGAAAACCGTCCAGCACAAAACCAATCTTGGGTGCTTTATTAATCCTGTCTATCATCATTTCGACTATTATTCCATCCGGTACAAGTTTGCCCGAATCCATAAAACTCTGCGCCTTTTTGCCCAGCTCGGTCCCCTCGGCTCGATGCTGCCGAAGAATGTCGCCGCTGGACAAGTGAAGCATGTCATACTTGCCAACGATATATTTACATTGTGTGCCCTTTCCGGCGCCGGGCGCACCCAACAGCACTATCCTCATGCGTACGCCCCCTTTATCCTGCCGGTTTCGCTGAACCCTTCGTAGCTGTGCATTAACAAGCTCGCCTCAATTCTCTGCACCAGGTCGAGCGATACGCTTACCACTATCAGCAAGCCCGTCCCGCCCAGGAACGTTGCCACAACCAGGTCAACTCCCAGCAGCGTCCAAACCAGCGTAGGCACAATCGCAATTATGGCCAGAAACCCGGCGCCGTAATACGTCACTCGAGTCATCACCGTCTCAAGATATTCAGCGGTCCTGCGACCCGGCCGCAAACCCGGAATGAAACTGCCCGAATCCCGCAGGTTCTTGGCCATGTCCTTCGGCTGAAACTGCACAGTCACCCAGAAATACGTGAACAGGATAATCAACACCATATACAAAACATTGTAAGTATAAGAGCTGTATCCGAAGGCGCTCTGGATTCTAAAGAATATTGTGGACTCCGCAAACACTTTTATCCTGCCAAGCTGGCTGACAAGCACCGGCAGAAACGTCATAAAGGCCGACGCAAAAATTATCGGCATCACACCGCCGTGATTGACGCGAAGAGGCAGGTAATGACGCTGTCCGCCGTACATTCGGTGACCACGCATCAGTTTCGCCTGCTGAATCGGTATTCGCCGCTGGGCCTGCGTTATCAGTATCGAGCCGGCCACGACAAAGACAAACGCACCTGCTAAAAACAGCAGCTTCGCCGGGCCTATTGTGCCGGGCGAGCCGCCAACCTTGAAATCAACGTGACGCCCAAGCGCTTGTATGGCCCACGGCATCCGGGCAATAATACCTGCCATAATTATCAAGCTGATGCCGTTGCCAATCCCGTATTCATCAATCTGTTCGCCAAGCCACATCAGAAACACAGTGCCCGCTGTCATGCCGAAAATGCCGTATATGAATGCTTCGGTGTACATCCCGGGATAAACATATTGCCGCAGCAGCCGCATATACATCATCGCCTGTATAACGCATATCGGTACGGTCAGGTATCGCGTGTACTCCTGAATCTTTTTGTACCCGGTCTGTCCTTCTTGGCGAAGCTTCCTCAACGTAGGCACAATCTCGCCAAGCAGCATCAGAATAATAGAGGCCGTAATATATGGCATAATACCCAAACCGAACACCGTGCTGTTGTCAAGCTGCCCGCCGGTGAACATCTGCATCATCTGGGTAGCTCTGCCCAGCGGGCTTTCCGTATCTCGAGTCACAAGGGCTGCCTCAATCTTGACAGGGTCGAAACCAGGATTGGTTATCTGCGAACCCATCCGGTATATCATCAGTAGCGCCACCGTGAACAGCACCTTGTTCCGCAAATCCGCTATCTTGAATATGTTAAATACCGTCGCAAGCATCTTCTGGTTATTCTCTTACCTAAACAACAAAAAATTATCTTTCATATTACTTTTGCCGTCCCGCCGCAGCCCGCAATCTTTTGCTCGGCGCTTTTGCTGAACCTGTGGGCGCTGACATCCAGCTTTTTGGTCAGCTCACCGCTGCCGAGTATCTTGACCTTGCTCCTGCAGCTTCCGATAAGACCTGCGTTCGACAACTGCTCAAGCCCAATTGCCGCTCCGTCTTCAAACCTTTCCAATTGCGATATGTTCACAACCTCGTAACGAGCAGCAAAATTGTAGTTGCTGAAACCCCGTTTCGGCAATCGACGAAACAGCGGCATCTGCCCACCCTGGCTTATCGACCAGCCGATAGAGCCCGCCCTGCTGCCCGAACCCTTGTGGCCCCGACCGCACGTCTTTCCGTGACCGCTGCCAGTGCCTCTGCCGACACGAGTTCGTCGTTTGTGTTTCCCTGCAATTGAAGTTATATCCAAATCGGACATTTAACTTATACCACCTTCTTACTGCTTTAGTATCGCTTCCACTTGCACACCACGAGCCGATTCAACCGCCTCTTTGCTGCGCAAACTAAGCAGCCCGTTCAACGTGGCTTTAACTACGTTCTTCGCCGAGGTGCTTCCGTAAACCTTTGTAAGGACGTCCTGAACGCCGGCAAACTCAAGCACTGCCCGAGCACTGGAGCCGGCGATAACGCCCGTGCCGGGGCTGGCAGGTACCAGCGCTATCCGCGTCGCGCCGAACTTCCCCTTCACCTGGTAAGGTATTGTCCTGCCGGACAGAACCACCTTATGCAGGTCTTTCTTGGCCTCTTTTATCGCCTTTTCAACCGCCTGCGGGACCTCGTTGGCCTTGGCGTAACCAATCCCGACCGTGCCGGCGCGGTCGCCTACGACAACCAGCGCGCCGAAACTGAAACGCCGACCGCCTTTGACAACCTTGGCGGTCCGGAACACCTTAACAACAGTGTCCTGCAGCGCCCCTTCTTCCTGAACGAATGTTTTAAACGCTTCTGCTGCCAATTTACTTCTCCACGAATTCGATTCTTTCTAATGCCTAAAAAACAAGACCGCCTTTTCTCGCCGCCTCAGCAAGGCACTTTACCCTGCCGTGATATCTATAGCTGCCCCGGTCGAAACAAACGCACTTGATGCCGACGCCGAGCGCCTGCTTGGCAATCGCCTCTCCTACCATTTCAGCGGCCTTCTTGTTGCCGCCGGCGGTCACCTTGTCCCGAAAACTCTTGTTTTTTGTGCTCGCAGAAACCAATGTCACGCCCGCCACGTCATCGATAACCTGCACATAAATATGCTTGTTCGAGCGAAACACCGACAGCCGAGGCCTGTCGGGCGTGCCGACAACCTTCTTGCGCACGTGTTGTTTTCGCCTTATCGCCGCTCTTTTTATCCTGTCACTAAGCATTGCCGCAAATACCAAATCCCAAACTACGCTGTTCCGGAAGTAAATGTTTTGCCGACCTTCCGTTTTATGTGCTCGTCGGCGTAACGAATGCCCTTTCCCTGATACGGTTCAGGAGGTTTAACCTTGCGAATCTCGGCGGCAAATCCTCCCAGCAGGCATTTATCCATCCCTGAGATTGTAAACTTCGCCGGTGTCTCATTTCCCTTTGTCGCCCCGACTTCAATCTTCAACTTCAATCCCTTGGGTATGGGCATCTCCGCCGAATGGGCAAAGCCGACCTGCAGAATAATTTTTCCGCCCTGCTCCTTGACCGTATATCCCGTCCCGTATATCTCCATCTTCTTTTCGTAACCTTTGGTGACTCCTTCAACCATATTGGCCAGCAACGCTCGTGTAGTCCCGTGCAACTGCTTGTTTGTGCGAATTTCCGGACGCTCATTTTCCACAAGAACGTTGCCCGTCGAACCGTCAACTTTGACTTTAATTGCTGAAGGACAAGCCATCTCCATATTGCCAAGCGGGCCGGACACTTTAACCTTCTGGCCGCTTTGCTCGACCTTCACACCCGCAGTAACGCTAATTGGCTTATTTCCTATACGACTCATCAACACACCATACAGAGTATTTCACCGCCGACCTTCTCTTTCCGGCAGTTCTTATCGCTCATTATGCCTTTGCTGGTCGATACCACCACTATTCCCATTCCGCTGAGGATATGAGGCAGGTCTTCAACGGGCGAGTAAAGCCGACGACCCGGCCGGCTCACCCTCTTTATCTCTGTGATGAGCGGACGACACTCCTGGTCGTACTTCAGCGTAATCCGCAATATCCCCTGCTTGCCGTCGTCAACACGGTCATATCCTTCAATGTACCCTTCGTTCTTCAGGACCGCAGCTATCCCTTCGCAGATTTTCGATGCCTTCACATTGACCTGCTTGCCGGATATACGCACGGCGTTGCGGATTCTTGTAAGCATATCAGCTATCGGATCGCTCAAACTCATAACACCTGTCTCTTCTTCAGTATCCCCAAATCACTAACCAAACGTTCACTTCACTTACCAGCTCGCCTTCCTTACTCCCGGGATTTTGCCCTCGTTGGCCAAAGTCCTGAAGCAGATTCGGCAAAGCTTAAACTTGCGATACACGGCTCGTGACCTTCCGCAAATCTCACATCGCGTGTAATGCCTTACCCTGAACTTCGGTTTACTTTTCGACTTGTTCACCAACGCCTTTGTTGACATCAAAACGCTCCAAAAATCCCGGCCAATATATTCCTTACGCTATAAATATCACGATTACTGTTCGCCTTTGCCCTCTTTTTCCGCACTCTTGAACGGCATACCAAACAGGGCCAGCAGCCGTCTTGCCTCGTCATTGTTTCGCGCTGTCGTCACAAATGTTATGTTCATACCCTGCTGAAACTCGACCTTCGCCGGGTTGATTTCCGGAAAAACCGTCTGCTCACTGAGCCCCATCGAGTAATTGCCCCTGCCGTCAAAGCTGTTCGGATTAAGACCGCGAAAATCTCTCACACGCGGTATGGCTAAGCTTATCAACCTGTCCATAAACTCATACATCCGTTCGCCGCGAACGGTAACTTTCAGCCCCGTCTCCTGCCCTTCCCGAACCTTGAAATTAGATACGCTCTTCTTCGCCTTGCATACAAGCGGCATCTGTCCGGTTATCATCGTCAGGTCGCTCTTGGCCAGCTCTATGAACTTCTTGTCCTGTGTCGCTTTTCCTACACCCATAGATATAACGACCTTAACCATCCGAGGCACAGCCATAGGATTCTTGTAGCCGAACTCTTTTATCAGTTCGGGAACCACCTTTGTCTTATATAGGTCTTTCAATCGCGTCATCAAACACTCTGGAATCGATATTCCTGCAATTATTCAATCACTGCTTCTTGGGTCGGCTGACATCGCTAAGTTTCGTCCCATCGGCGGCCATTCTTCTCTTGCTCTTGTCCTCGCCCACCTCATAGTGAACCTTCGTGCCCTGTGAGGTCTTCGGATTGACCGGCAGCACGTTGCTTATATGAATCGGCTGCTCAATATTTATCTGCCCGCCGGAGAGATTCTTCCGCGAAGGACGCACGTGTTTTTTCGCCAGATTCTGGCCCTGAACAATAACCTTGTTTTCCGCCGACATCACACGCAACACTCTGCCTGTCGCGCCCTTGCAGTCGCCGGTTATAATCTGAACCATATCGCCTTTTTTAACGTGAACAGCCATTTTTTAATCCAGCACTAAGCTCCAAAAACTACACAACCTCGCTTGCCAGCGAGATTATCTTCATATAATTCTTGTCGCGCAACTCCCGCGGAACTGCGCCGAAAATCCTCGTCCCTACGGGATTGCCTTCTTCGTCAATCATCACGGCGGCGTTGCTGTCGAATCTCACATAGCTGCCGTCAGGGCGTCTTACAGGATGTGTAGTACGTATAATTACGCATTTATGAACCTTCTTATTATCCAACTGACAGGTCGGCAGCCATTTCTTTATCGCAACACAGACGATATCCCCCACGTTGGCCGTTACCCGCGTGAACTTGCCGCGAGACCCTTCCTTGCCAAACACTCTTATACATCTTGCCGCCCTCACGCCTGAGTTGTCGGCTATGTTCAACATTGTTTGCGCCTGTATCATATTCCGTAACCTGCCCGGCGACTATTCCTTAGCGGCCTTATGAACAACCTTCACAACACGCCAGTTCTTGCTCTTGCTGTACGGTCGGCACTCGGCAATCTCAACAACATCGCCCACGACCGCCTCGTTCCGCTCGTCGTGAACGCCGAACCGCGTCCGCTTCTTCATATACTTGCCGTACTTCGGGTGCTTGACAAGGTATTTAATCGCGACCTTAATGCTTTTGTCGCCGCTCTTGCCGATGACAACCGCACTGATTGTCTTTGTTTTCGTTTCCTGCATCCCGTTTTCCTTACCTGCCGTCCATCGTCAACCAGGCATAAGCACCCGTCACTGCCCCTGCTTGGCCGCCACTGTCTTTTCCCACAGTATCGTTTTAATCCTCGCAATATCGCGCCTGGCGTTCCGCAGCCCCTTTGTGTTCTCCAGCTTTTCCGTCACCGCCTGTGTCTTCATATCAAACAAATTTCTCTGGAGCTCTTCGAGCCGGTTCTCCAGCTCATCCACACTCATTTCACGATACTGATTCGCCTTCATCTCAATTTTCCCTGTTACAATTAACGCCTGCGCCTGACAAACCTGCACCTCACAGGCATCTTATGAGCAACTCTCGAAAGGGCCTGCTTCGCCACTTCCTCATCAACCCCGCCTAACTCAAACATAATTGTGCCGGGTCTTACCCTGGCAACCCAAAACGCCGGCTCCCCTTTGCCCTTGCCCATTCGCGTCTCAAGGGGCTTTGCACTTACCGGCTTATGCGGAAATATCCTGCAATAAACCTTGCCTTCCCGATGCAGATAGTGCGTCGCTGCCACACGACCGGCCTCGATATTCTGACCGGTTATCCACATGTTCTCCATCGCCTGCAGACCGTAGTCACCGAACGCAACATAGTTGGTCCTGCAGGCATTGCCTTTCATTTTGCCACGCTGGCTCTTACGATACTTTACTCTCTTCGGCATTAACGCCATTATTCAAATCCTCTGATAACAACAAAGCCGATAGCTTTATGTATCTATCTCTAAAAAGCTCTCAACTCGCCCCTGCACCAGCGGGCTGCTGGCCGCCGCTGTCAACCGTTGGGGAATTGTCCGCCCGGCTCGACTGCTCGCCTCCTGACCGAGGCGCAGCCGACATCGCCTCACTTCCCCCTTCAAAACCACGCGGCCGCCTCGGTGTCCGACGACGACGGCCCAGCTTTGCCTCAATCACCTCGCCGAACTTCCCTTTGTAAATCCAAACTTTTATGCCGACCGCACCATAAGTCGTCCGCGCCGTAGCCGTACCGTAATCCACGTCCGCATCAAACGTATGAAGCGGGATACTTCCTATCTTCTGCGTCTCCCTGCGCGCCATTTCCGCACCAGCCAATCGACCGCCGCAGATTATCTTGACCCCTTTGGCGCCGGCGTTCATCGCCGACTCACAGAATTGCTTCATTGTCCGCCTGAATGACGCTCGCTTGCCCAACTGCTCAGCAATCCCTTCTGCGACCAGCATCGAGTTCAAATCCGGCTCTTTTATCTCGATGACGTTCACAGTGACCTTTCGACTCGTCAGTTGCTCCAGCTCCTCGCGGAGCTTATCGACTTCTCCGCCCCTTGGACCTATCACCACCCCGGGCCGAGCGCTGTGCAGCGTCACCTTGACCTCATTGCGGGTCCGCACTATCTCGACCTTCGCAACTCCGCCCTTCGGCATCTGGCGGTTGTACTTCTGGTCGATATACTTGCGTATCTTCTGGTCCTCGATAAGAAACGTGCCGTAGTCGGCCTTCGAGGCAAACCACGTGCTCTCCCACCCGCGTGTCACTCCAGTTCTAAGACCAATTGGCGATGTTTTCTGACCCATAATTACTTTCGATTATTTCTGTCCGCTTTTTCGCTCAACCTTAAATCTCTGTCACCGTAACGTGTATATGACAGGCCCTCTGACGAATTTGATGCGCCCTGCCTCTGTCCTTCGCAATCCACCTTTTTGTGCCGATACGAATGCCTGCATCATCGACGCGCGCCTCGCTGACATACAGCTTGTCAACGTCGGCCTGCTGCTCATCTGCGTCGGCGATTGCGGCCTTTAAGACCTTTGTTACCATTTCCGCCGCACGCTTACGCGTGAACTTCAGAATGTCAAGCGCATCCTGAACTCGTCGCCCCATTATTAACTGCGTCACCAGCCGGGCCTTCCGGCACGATTGCGGAGCATAAAGATACAACGAGTGCCAGCCAGCCAAATCGTTTGGCTCAACCGACAAACCCGCGGCAATCTTGCGAATGTCCTCGGTCCGCGGCGCCGGCTTAAATAATCCTCTCTGCCAGTTCTTCAAAGCAGAAACTGCAGCATCCTTATCCAGCCCAGGCCGTGCAATCTGCTCGGCCAACTGCTCGACGCTCACCTTGTGTTCCTTACAAATCTCTTTTAACTTTACAGCACTTAACATATCAATTCAGCAGCTCACCTTGCCGTTATTCCTCTACCTTCCTCGTTGAGTGTCCCCTGAATATCCTGGTCGGAGAAAACTCTCCAAGCTTATGACCGACCATGTCCTCAATAACATAGACCTTATGGAACATCTTGCCGTTGTGCACCATAAACGTAAAACCCACAAACTCAGGCGTGATAGTGCATCTTCTGGCCCAGGTCTTTATTGGCTCATGCGAACCGCTGTCTCTTTGCCTGTTGACCTTGACGAACAGCTTCGCGTCAACATACGGGCCTTTTTTAAGAGATCTTCCCATTAAATCGCCTCAACCAAGTAATCGTTATTCATCACATACCATTTACAGAACCAACTGGCCCTGTCTTTTATTTCTGCGTCTTCGAATAATCCTCTTGCCGCTGACCCTTCTCGGACACCTTGTTTTGCCGCCCTTTGCGAGCACGCCTGTCGGCGAGCAGGGATGCCTGCCGCCGTTAGACCTGCCTTCGCCCCCGCCTAATGGGTGAGAGACAGGATTCTGTGCCTTACCTCTTACGTGAGGTCTTCGACCGACGTGCCTTGTCCGGCCGGCCTTGCCGATACTTATATTCTGGTCGTCTGGATTGCTCAACCGCCCTATCGTCGCACGACACTCCTTGCGAACCATACGCATCTCGCCGCTCGGTAAAATAAGTGTGACCCAGTCGCCTTCCTTTGCCATAATCTTTGCCGCTCCGCCCGCCACCCTGACGAGCTTGCCGCCCTGCCCCGCCGTCATCTCGACGTTATGCACCTCAAGCCCGCTCGGAATCGCCTCAAGGGGCATCGCATTGCCCACCTTCGGCTCACAAACAGACCCGCTCTCAACTATGTCCCCGACCTTACCGCCCAGCGGCGCCAAAATGTATCTCTTTTCGCCGTCGGCGTAATTCAGCAGCGATATAAAACAGTTTCTGTTTGGGTCGTACTCGACCGTCGCCACCCTGGCGGGGACGCCGTCCTTGTCTCGCTTAAAATCGATAAGCCGATAAATCTTGCGTGCGCCGCCGCCCCTGAACCGAACACAAGTAAAGCCCCCGTGATTTCGCCCGCCGGCCTTGCCGATTCGCGAACACAGCGACTTCTCCCGGCTGTCCGTGGTCAGCTCCGCGTAATCGTTCACCGAACCGGACCTGCGCCCGGGGCTTGTCGGCTTATATATTTTTATACCCATAAATCACCTGCTTACTTGTCAGTACAAATCAATATGGTAATCGGGCTTCAGAAACACAACTGCCTTTTTCCAGTTTGGCGTAAAACCAGCCGTTTTACCTTTGCGCCGCAATTTACCCTTGTGATTGGCTGTCCTTACCTTGCTTACCTTTACACTGTATATCTTCTCAACTGCATTTCTTATCTGTTGTTTGTTTGCTCTTCTTTCTACTTCAAACGAGTACGCACCCTTAACATTGGCAAAGTGCATACTCTGCTCCGTAATCAAAGGCCGAATTATCACCCTGTAATCGTCCATAACAATCGCTAATTCTCGCCCGCTTTATCTTCACTCACGACCGACAGAAACGCCTCTTTCGTGAACAGCAGTTTCTTATGGTTACAGATTTCCCCGGCGTTTGATTCGGCAACCGGCGTTACCGCAATACGCCGTATATTCCTGGCGGACTTGAGCAAATTGTCATCGTAGTTATTGATAACGACAAGGCAACTCCGATTAATCTTCAAACTGCCGAGGATACTCGCAAAATCCTTTGTTCGCGGCTTATCAAACGCAAGCTTGTCCACAACCACAAGATTATCACCCAAAAGCTTGGCTAATATCGCCGAATCCCGGGCTAATTTCCTCTGCTTTCTAGGCATCCTCTGTCTGAAATCTCTGGCAACCTTCGCAAATGTGACGCCGCCGCCCACGCGCTTGCCCGTCCTCAATGTCCCGGCCCGGGCGTTGCCCGTGTGCTTTTGCGCATAGAGTTTTCTTGTCGAACCCTCAACCATCCCCCTGCTTTTTGTCGCAGCGGTCCCGACACGCTTGTTGGCGTGGTACATAACTATCGCCTGCTTGAGCAGCTCGTACCGAACGCGCCCGCCCAGGACCGACTCATCAAACTTCAGCCGCTCGACTTCCTTGCCTTCTCTGTCATATACTGGTAAATCTATCATTCCAATTCTCTGCCATATAAACTATTCAGGCCCGCTGACTGCTACGAACAACGACATAGCCGCCTGCAGGCCCGGGGACGGAACCCTTGATAAGCAAAAGATTCTTCTGCTCATCAATCGACACAATCCTGTGATTCTTCACTGTCACCCGCTTGTTGCCCATGTGTCCGCCCATTTTCTTGCCCTTTTTGATGTTTCCACCGTGACCTCGGTCGGTCCCCCAGCCCGACTGCGAGCCGGGCGCCCTGTGTTTTCGCTCTGTACCGTGTGATGCGGGAAAACCGCCGAAATGGTGCCGCTTCATTGGGCCGGCAAAACCCTTGCCCTTGCTTACGCCGATGACATCAACAAGCTTTGTATTTGCAAAAATCGAAACTGTAACTGCGTCCCCCGCCGAGTACTGTGGCTTTCCGTCGCCGACAAGTCGCATCTCTCTGATGAACCTCTTCGGTGTCGTCTTGGCTTTTTCGGTATGACCTATCTGGGCCTTTGTCCTGCGCGACGCCTTTATCTCATCATAGCCCAGTTGAATGGCGTTGTAACCGTCCGTCTCGACGGTCTTAACCTGCATAACAATACATGGACCGGCCTGGATGACCGTCACAGGCAACAGCTTGCCCGTTTCGTCATACACCGATGTTATCCCGACCTTCTTGCCCAGCAACAACGCCATTACTCTACGCCTCGTTCTGTCCTGCAACCGTTATATATAAAAACGTTAAAACTACGCCTTAATCTTCACAAATACTCCAGCCGGTACAACTAACCGGTTGAGCACCTCCACGGTTCTCGCGTTTGCCTCACGAATATCAATCAGCCGCTTATGCGTCCTAAGCTCAAACTGCTCACGCGACTTCTTGTCTATATGAGGACTGCGTAAAACCGTGTACCTTTCAATCCGCGTAGGCAGCGGTATAGGCCCGCTTACCCGGGCATTGGTCCTGCGAGCATGCTCGACGATTTCTTTGGCCGAAGCATCAAGAGCCCTGTGGTCGTATGCCTCCATCCGTATCTTTATTCTCTCTGTTTCACCGGCCATACCGCGCCTCTATGCCCTTAAACCACTCTTAAAAACAAACAGTTTCTCTGCCACCAGCAAAAAATTTGCCCAATTTTTTTGCAGGAGAGGCATTGACCTTCAATTAAAGGTCATCTTCGTCCCACAACCTTCAATTTCCGGTCGCCTTCCTTAACGACTTCGGGTGCGGACCCGGCTGCGGCCAACCAATTTACCCCTCTGGGCAATCGGCTGCCATTTCCCAGTCCTTCCAAAGCTTGCCGCAAGCCCTGGTGTACCCCTCAATTCTTCAATATACAAACAAAACCATCCCCGCCTCGACTCGCCCGCGAGTCGGGCGAGGCGGGCCTGTCGAATGTAGATATGTTACAGCCCAACTCGTCTTTCGCAAAGCCGTCCTTGGCAGTGCTCGCTACGGCTGAAAAACCCGAAATTTATCACTTCTTTTCAATAGAGTCAACATAAACTAACAATATTTTTGCATTTTTTGCAAAAATTTTTCACATTTTTAGCAAAATTTGTTTAGCAACCTGTTCAGGCACCCTTTCATAGCTCATCGGCTCCATAGTAAAGCTTCCGCGTCCAGCCGTTACGCTGCGAATTTCGCTGGAATACCCGAACATCTCCGACAGCGGTACTTTCGCGTCAATAACCCGGATACCGCTGTGAATGTTGCTATCTATAATCAGCCCCCTTTTGGCAAGCAACCCGGCCTGAACCACCCCGAAATATGACTCAGGAACCTCCACTTCAAGCCGCATTACCGGCTCAAGCAGCATCGGCTGGGCCTTTTCCAGCAACCCCGAAATCGCCGCTGCACCCGCCTGCTCAAAGGCAATGTCCGACGAATCGACCGTATGATACGAACCGTCAATTAACGTAACCCTAACTCCCACAACGGGATAGCCCGCCAAAACTCCGCTGCTCAGGGCATCTCTAATCCCCTTTTCGACCGCAGAAACGTATTCCCTTGGCACCCTGTCGCCGCCGGCTCGGTTGACGAACTCTATTTTCATACTCAAGTGCCCTTCTTTTGTAACAAGCGGCTCGGCCTCCAGCACGACATGCCCATATTGACCTCGGCCGCCTGTCTGGCGTATGAACTTGCCTTCCGCCTCCGCCTGCCTCGTGATTGCCTCTTTGTATGCAACTCTGGGCCTGCCGACCCTGATATCAACACCTCTATCTCTAATCAGCTTGTGCTGCAGAATTTCCAGATGCAGCTCACCCATACCGCTGATGACCGTCTGGCCTGTTTCTGTATCCACCTTCACCTCAAAAGTCGGGTCTTCCCTTCTTAACGCCGCCAGGGCCTCACCCAGTTTGACTCGGTCTGCTGAACTTTTCGGCTCTATCGACATTGTAATGACCGTCTGAGGAAAGGTTATGCTTGGCAGACACACGGGTTTGCGCGTGTCGCAGAGCGTATCGCCGGTAATGGTCTCTTTCGGCCCGATAACCGCAACAATGTCGCCTGCACCTGCTGATTGGCGTATCTGCCGCTCGTTGGCGTGCATCTCAAAAATCCGGACGATATTCTCGCGTTTATCGCGGGTCGTATTCAGCACCCTGCTGCCCGATTTCAGCATCCCCTGATAAATTCGCAGAAAGTATAAATCGCCGTGGGGTTCGCTGATAATCTTGAAGGCAAGCGCAACTAAGCTGGCGCTGCGGTCGCATTTGACGGTTACCTTTTTCTCCTCATCGTCCGGTCCGCCTCCGGCGAGACCTCGCCCGGCTCGCGTGCGAGCCGAGGCGGGCTTGTACCCGACAACCGGCGGCTTATCCAGCGGCGAAGGCAGGTACGAGACCACGCCGTCCAACAGACGCTGAATGCCGATGTACTTTAAGGCAGAACCGCAAAATACCGGCTGCAATCTGTTGCTCAACGTCCCTTTCCTTATTGCCCTTTCGATAACCTGTATATCCGCCGGCTTGTTTTTCTCCGCGTTCTCCGCGTTCTCTCTCGTCTCGGCGAAGCTCCGAGCCGTAGCCGGGGCGGTGAATCCTTTATCCAGCTTGTTATGCACATAGAGGTCCATCAGCACTTCGTCGTGTTCAGACGCAAGCTCTATCATATCGTGCCTTCTTTGTTCTACGGTCCGACGCAGCTCTCGCGGGATTTCACACTCCTCGAAAGAAGCCCCGAGCTTGTCGCCGTTATAAAAAATCGCTCGCATCTTGACAAGGTCTATTATGCCGGCAAAAGCATCCCCTTCGCCTATCGGAATCTGAAGCACTATCGGATGGGCGCTAAGTTTATTGCGAATGCTGTCAACGCTCATCTGAAAATCTGCGCCGAGCTTATCCAGCTTGTTGATAAACAATAGACAGGGCAAATCGTATTTTCGGCTCTGCCTCCAGACCGTCTCGCTCTGTGCCTGCACGCCTTCGCTGCCGTCAAACACCACCACAGCGCCGTCTAAAACCCGCAGCGACCTTTCAACCTCTGCGGTGAAATCAATGTGCCCCGGCGTATCAATGAGATTTATATCAAAACCCTCCCAGGGACATTTTGTCGCCGCAGAAGTTATCGTTATACCTCTTTTTTGCTCCTCTTCCAGGTAGTCCATAACCGCGGTGCCGTCGTGGACCTCGCCCATTTTGTATGTTCTGCCTGTATAATAAAGCACCCGCTCGGTCACCGTCGTCTTGCCGGCATCGATATGTGCGATAATCCCGATATTGCGTATTTTATTCAAGTCGTCCGACATCAGTTTGTCTCATTGTAGGGCGGGACTTGCCCCGCCCGGCTACGGCTCGGCGCCTTCTGGCTACGGCTTGGCGTCTTTGTTCCTCCTGCCCGGCTACGGCCCGGTGCTTCGCCGGGACGAGTATCCGCAGAGTTGCCTTCGCCAAGACGAGTCGCCGAGACGAGCCAAATAGCATCAGCAGTTGTATATCACAAAAACCAAGTATAAAAAAACTGCCACTGGTTTCATCACAAACAAACCGTGGCAGTAAAAGGCATTACGTTTTACCACGCAAAGTGTGCGAACGCCTTGTTTGCTTCTGCCATTTTGTGCACGTTGTCTTTGGTGCTCATCGCCCCGCCTCGGCCGTGATACGCCTCCATTAACTCGACCGCCAGGCGCTGGCCCATTGGTTTACCCTTCATTGCCCTGGCGGAATCGATTATCCAGCGAAACGCCAGCGACTGCTGACGCCTCGAATTTACCTGCATCGGCACCTGATAGCTGGCGCCTCCTATTCGCTTGCTGCGAACCTCAAGCAGCGGCTTTGCGTTGTTCACCGCCTTTTCAAATACCTCAATCGGCGGCACTTCCTTCTCCTGCTTGCCGATGATATCCATCGCATCGTAAAAAAGACCCTGGGCAACACTCTTTTTGCCCCCCATCATCAAACAGTTGATGAACTTGCCTGCCAGTTTGCTGTTATATCTGGCATCCGGCTTCAACTGTTCCGCAGATGCTGTCCGTCCTTTTGCCATTGTCCTGCCCTTTCGTATTTCGTGAAGCGTCGTGCGTGAAGCGAAATACAAGATACGCTTCACGAGATACGCTTCACGCACCACGCGCAGCTACTTACCCATTTTCGCGCCGTACTTGCTTCTTCCGCGTCTTCGGTTTGCTACGCCCGCACAATCAAGCACACCTCTTACTATATGATAGCGGACACCAGGCAGGTCCCTGACTCGTCCGCCTCGAACCAATACCGTGCTGTGCTCCTGCAGATTGTGGTCGATTCCGGGTATGTATGCCGTAATCTCCGTGCCGTTTGTAAGTCGAACTCGGGCGATTTTCCGCAGTGCAGAGTTCGGCTTCTTCGGCGTCATTGTCCTGACAATCAGACAAACGCCTCTTCTCTGAGGGCTTCCGCTGATTTCAGACAAACGCTTGTGCTTTTTCGGCTTGCCTCTCGGGCTTTTAATTAACTGACTTACTGTCGCCATAACTTCCTGTATCCATTTCAACTTCGTATTTCGTGAAGCGTCGTGCGTGAAGCGAAATACGAGATACGCTTCACGAGATACGCTTCACGCGTCTAATTTATTCCAAGCGCCTCTCTGATAGCTGCTTCCTTCCTGGCTTCGGCCTCTTTGGCCTCTTCAACTTCTCTGGCGCCTGCAAACTCTTTCGGCAGCGGCGCTTCTGCAAGGTGCTTGACCTTCATTTCAAGATACGGCTTAAAGGCCGTGCCCGCCGGTATCAAATGACCCAGTATCACGTTCTCTTTCAAACCGTACAATTCATCTACACTACCACCAAGAGCCGCCTCTGTCAAGACCTTTGTTGTCTGCTGGAAGCTTGCGGCCGCTATGAAGCTGTCCGAACGCAACGACGCCTTGGTTATGCCCAGCAGCAGCGTTTTCGCCGTCGCCGGCCGGGGCTTCTTGCCCTTTGCAGGCGCGCCGCCTATTACCTCAAGTTTATCGTTAATGCCGGCCAGTTTCGTCTTGTCGATTATCTGCCCTTCCTTCAAGTCCGCTGCATCCCCGACCCCGGCAATCTTTATACTGTTGTTCAGCCGCTCATTCTCCTTGCGGAACACGAACTTATCGACAATTTCTCCGGGCAAAAACGAACTGTCTCCAACGGCATCTATCTCTATCTTGCGCATCATTTGTGAACAGATAATCTCGATGTGCTTATCGTTGATATTGACGTTCTGTGAACGATAAACGTTCTGGATTTCGCCAATCAGATACCGCTGCAGCGCCTCTTCGCCCTTGATTCGCAGGATATCGTGCGGAACAAGCGGCCCATCCGTGAGGGTCTCGCCTGCATCGACTATATCGCCCGTGTGGACATTGAGGTGTCTGTCGCGCGGCACGTGGTGCTCTTTCTCCATCCCCGACTCCGAGCGAATCGTAATCGTCATTTTGCCCTTGCGCTTGTCGCTCTTTAGCTCGACTCGACCGCTAATTTCGGCAATGGCCGCAGGGTCCTTCGGCTTGCGCGCCTCAAAAACCTCCGTAACTCTCGGCAGTCCCCCGGTAATATCCTGGGTGCCGCTGGTGGCTCTGGGCTGATGAGCAAGCAATTGGCCCGCCTGCACCTGCTGACCTTCCGTAACCTCGATTCTGGCGCCTGCCGGCAGATAGTGCACATCAAGTATCTTGCCGCTTGCGTCCTCTATCATTATCTGGGGATGCTTATCGCCCTTGTGTTCGATAACAACCGGTTTACCGAGCTGGCCCTTTCGCTCTTCTTCGACTCGTATCGTTTCGCCTTCCACGATATCGACGAACCGAATCAGGCCCGGCACCTCGGCCAAAATAGGCGTACGGTGCGGGTCCCACGAAAACAACCTTTGCCCAACCTTGACTGAACTTCCATCATCGACCTGAAGAATCGCTCCATACGGCACCTTGTACTTGTCAAGCTCACGGTCTTTCTCATCCAGAAGAAGCACTTCGCCGCTACGCTTCAGCACTATTCCTTTTGACCTGACAGGCCTCTTTTTCTTCGGGTCCTTCTCTTGAACAAGGACGTCGCCCCGGAACTTCTCGTCTTCCGACTCAAAGTCCATGGTACCCGCCACCGGGTCCGGAACAACACCCATATCTCTAAAGCGAACTTTGCCGTCAGCGCCTGCCTTCTGATCACTCTCGAGAATGGTTCTGGAGGCAATTCCGCCCGTGTGGAACGTTCGCAGGGTAAGCTGTGTGCCCGGCTCGCCAATCGACTGCGCGGCGATGATGCCCACAGGCAATCCCTCCTCAACGAGTGTGCTGGTGCTCATGTCCCAGCCGTAACACTTGGCGCAGATTCCGAACGCACTGTCGCAGGTAAGAGGGCTTCGCACGCGAATAGCATCAAGGCCCAGCGCCTCTATCTTCGCCGCCGCCTCAGGGGTTATGACCTCGTTCTCGTGGACAATCATTTCATCGGTGATGGGATTGCGGATGTTGTCCCTGGCCGTTCTTCCGATTATCAGTTGAGTCAACGGAATATCGACCTGCTCGCCCCGGCTGACCGTGCTCTTGGTAACTCCCTGTAACGTCCCGCAGTCACGCTCGGTTATTATCACGTTCTGAGACACATCAATGAGCTTGCGCGTAAGGTATCCCGAGTTTGCCGTCTTCAAAGCGGTATCGGCAAGTCCTTTTCTTGCGCCGTGTGTCGAGCTGAAATACTCAAGAACGGTCAGGCCCTCGCGGAAATTCGACTTAATCGGCGTTTCGATAATCTCACCGCTCGGTTTTGCCATAAGAGCACGCATACCGGCAAGCTGCTGAATCTGATCCACGCTGCCCCGGGCGCCCGAAGCGCTCATAAGGTATATTGGGTTCAGATAAGGCAGGCCGTCCTCTCGGGTATCTTCCTTCAAACCCCGCATCATCTCGTTCGTTACGGCCACACGCGCATTTGTCCAGGCGTCGATGACCTGATTGTACCTCTCGCCCTCGGTAAGAACGCCCGCCTGATAGTTCTTCTGGATTTTCTTTACCTTCTTTTCTGTGTCGTCTATGATTTCCTGCTTCTTCGGCGGTATCTTCAGGTCCATCAGCCCGAAGCTCAGCCCCGCCAGTGTCGCGTGCCTGAAGCCGAACTCCTTTATCTTGTCCAACAAATCGACCGTCGCGGCACTGCCGGCAAACTCGAAACAGTCGCTGATGACCTGGCTAAGCTGCTTCTGGTTCATCACGCAATTGTAGAACGGCATCTTTACGGGCAGCATATCGCTGAAAATACACCTGCCCACGGTTGTCTCAATCACTCGGTGCTGCCCGGGCAAGAGCTGCTTGACGTCGGTTGCGCGTTCCCCTTCGTTCACTACAGTTTTGCCGATACGAACCTTTATCTTGGCGTGCAAACTGACCTTGCCCATATCGTAGGCCAGCATTGCCTCAACCGGGTCCTTGAACAGCATACCTTCGCCCTTCTCGCCCTGTACCATACAGGTCAGGTAATAATTGCCCATCACCATATCCTGCGACGGGCCTACCATTGGCGAACCGTTGGCAGGCGAGAAAATATTGCTGGTGGCCATCATCAGCGTGTGCGCCTCCGCCTGCGCCTCGATGCTCAAAGGCAGATGCACAGCCATCTGGTCGCCGTCAAAGTCGGCGTTGAAACCCTTGCAGGCCAGCGGATGCAGCATTATCGCATTGCCTTCAACGAGCACCGGCTCAAACGCCTGAACACCCATACGGTGCAGCGTGGGTGCTCTATTGAGCAGCACAGGATGCTGATGAATAACATCTTCAAGGATGTCCCATATCTGCTCGCTGCGCCGCTCTATCATACGCTTGGCGCTTTTAATGGTGTCGGCAAGACCGGTTTGTTTGAGCTTTCGAATAATGAAGGGCTGATAAAGCTCAAGAGCAATCCTCTTGGGCAGCCCGCACTGATGCAGCTTCATATTCGGGCCAATCACAATCACAGACCGGGCAGAGTAATCGACTCGTTTGCCTAACAGGTTTTCCCGGAAACGGCCCTGCTTACCCTTAATCATATCGCTCAAGCTTTTAAGCGGCCGGTTATTGCTGCCCAGGACTGGTCTGCGGCATCTGCCGTTGTCCATCAGCGAGTCAACCGCCTGCTGTAGCATTCGCTTTTCGTTGCGGATAATCACTTCGGGCGCATTCAAGTCAATGAGCTTCTTCAACCGGTTGTTGCGGTTGATGATTCGCCTGTAAAGGTCGTTCAAATCGCTCGTGGCAAAATTGCCGCTTTCCAGCAGCACCAGCGGTCGCAAATCAGGCGGAATCACCGGAACAACCTCAAGAACCATCCATTCCGCCTTATTATTGCTGTTGCGTATCGCATCGACCGTCTTCAGCCGCTTCGTTAGATCTCTGATCTTTTGCCCGCTGCTGGTCTTGGTTATCGCAGACCTTAGCTCCCCACCCAAAACATCCAGGTTCAGCCCCGTCAGCAGGGCTTTTATCGCCTCGCCGCCCATCGCCGCCTTGAAGGCATTGCCGTATTTATTCATCGCATCACGGTATTCTTCCTCGGCAAGCAGTTGCCCACGCTTCAGAGGACTATCGCCGGGGTCGGTAACCACATAATCCTGGAAGTAGATAATCTTTTCCAAATCAGTGGTCTTCATCGCCAAAAGGGTGCCGAGATGATTCGGTATTGTCTTGAAGAACCATATATGCACGCAGGGCGCTGCAAGATTGATGTGCCCCATACGTTTTCGACGCACCCGGCTGTGCGTGACCTTCACGCCGCATCGGTCGCAGATTATCCCTTTGAACTTTGTGCCTTTGTATTTGCCGCATGCACATTCCCAGTCACGCTCGGGCCCGAAAATCCGCTCGCAGAACAGACCGTCGCGCTCAGGCCGATATGTCCGGTAGTTTATCGTCTCGGGCTTGCGAACCTCGCCGAACGACCAGCTTCGTATGTCGTTCGGGCTTGCCAGCGATATCTTCACCGAACCGTAATCGTTTATGCGATCGTAAATATTTACCAGCATTTATCTCTGACTCCTAAATATCCGTCCCCAAAACGGTACTTAAATCCTTTTACGCCTCCGAATCCTTAAAGCACAGTTGTGCCCAGCCGTTTCTTCTCAAGCTGGATGTTCAATCCCAATCCTCTTATTTCATTACACAAAACGTCAAACGACAGGGGCGTCCCCGCCTCCAGCAGGTTTTGTCCCTTGACCATCGACTCATATATCTTCGTCCTGCCTTCCACGTCGTCGCTCTTCACTGTCAGCATTTCCTGCAGCGAGTACGCCGCGCCGTAACCTTCCAGCGCCCAGACCTCCATCTCGCCGAACCTCTGTCCGCCCGTCCGCGCCTTGCCGCCTAACGGCTGCTGCGTTATCAAACTGTAAGGCCCCGTTGACCTCGCGTGAATCTTGTCGTCAACCAGGTGATGAAGTTTCATTATGTAGATATAACCGATCGTCGCCTGCTGGTCGAATGCCTCGCCCGTCCTACCGTCATAAAGCTGCGTCATGAGCGACTTCGGAACATTAATAAAGTATTCATCAGCAGGTGCCGGTTGATTCGACGCCTCAATCTGGGCTTTTCTGCGACTCATAAGCTCGTTTGCTTCTGCGGTCAACTTCTCAATATCCTTCTCACTGGCGCCGTCAAAGACAGGCGTGATTGCCTCGAAGCCCAGAACCTTTGCAGCCCAGCCGAGATGCGTCTCGAGAATCTGCCCGACGTTCATTCGGCTCGGCACACCAAGAGGATTGAGCAGTATTTCAAGCGGGGTTCCGTCTTCAAGATACGGCATGTCCTCTTCGGGCAAAATCTTTGCGATAACGCCTTTATTGCCGTGGCGCCCGGCTATTTTGTCGCCGATTGCAAGCGTTCTCTTGGTCGCAACATATACCTGGACCATCTCGAGCACACCGCTGGGCAGCTCGTCGCCGTGCTTGAGACGTTCTATTCTTTGTTTCTTCTCCTCCTCCAGCTCTCTTATCCTGCCCATAAACTTGTCGACGACCTTATCGACCTTCTCGCGGACCGCTGCCGGTTTTACCCATTTGATGTCCCAGCCGGAAATCTGCTCGCTGATGACGTCGTCATCTTCGCTTACACCCACTTTTTGCCTTGTTGACGGGTCAATAATGTTCACGTCGGCCTTCTCGTGCATCGCCTCTATCATTTGCCTGAAGGTGACGCACTGCCCCGTCCTGATTTCCTTTTCGTATTCCTTCACCTGGGCGGCAAGCTCCTTCTTCGCGTCCTCGCCCGCACCGCGCCTCGTAAATCGCTTGGTCTTAATCACCACGCCTTCATAGCCGTTGGGAAGCTCTAACGAATCGTTCTTGACGTCTTCACCGGCCCTGCCGAATATGGCATGCAGAAGTTTCTCCTCGGGCGTCAGCTCCGTCTTGCCTTTCGGCACAACCTTGCCTACCAGTATGTCGCCCGGAATAACCCGTGTCCCCTCTCGCACCACACCGTGCTCGTCGAGGTTTCGCAGCGCCTTTTCACTTACGTTGGGAATGTCGTTGGTAAACTCCTCCTTGCCCAAAGGCGTTTCACGAATCTCGGCGACAAACTCGTTGATGTGGATGCTCGTGAAACTGTCGTTCTTGACCAGCTTTTCGCTGATAATGATGGCGTCCTCAAAATTGAAGCCCTCGTAAGAGACAAATCCGACAAGAACATTTCTGCCCAGCGCCAGCACACCGTGGTCTGTGCCGCCGCCGTCTGCGATGACCTGGCCTTTCTCAACCTTCTCACCGAGTTTTACCACCGGTTTCTGGTTAAGGCAGGTCCTCTCATTCAGACCGAAGAACTTCACCAGCTTGTATTCATCCGTATGATTGATAACAATCTTCGTGGCATCGACTGCGGTTACGGCTCCGGCCTTTTCCGCCCGAACGACCATACTGGAACTTCGCCCGCAAATCTGCTCCATACCGGTACACACCACAGGCGTTTCGCTTTTAACCAGCGGCACCGCCTGTCGTTGCATATTTGAGCCCATCAGCGCCCTGTTCGCGTCATCATGTTCAAGGAATGGTATCAGCGCAGCAGAAATCCCCACAATCTGCTTGGGCGATATATCAATGTAATTGACCTCATCGCTGTTGACCTGGGTAAGCTCCCCGCTCTTTCTCGCCAGTACCACACCCTCGTGAATCTTGCGGCTCTGCGGGTCAACCACCGTCGGCGGGGCAAAAATCGCCTTCATTTCCTCATCGGCGCGCATATAATGCACCTGGTCGGTGACCTTTCCCTTCTCCACCTTATAGTACGGCGTAAGCAGGAACCCATACTCATCCACAGTCGCAAATATCGCCAGCGAACTAATCAAACCGATGTTGGTCCCTTCGGGTGTCTCGACCGGGCATATTCTCCCATAGTGGCTGATATGAACGTCGCGGACCTCAAAACCCGCCCGCCTCCTGTTCAAGCCGCCCGGTCCCAAAGCCGACAGTCGCCTCTCGTGAGTCAACTGGCTAAGCGAGTTGGTCTGGTCAACAATCTGACTTAGCTCGCCTCTGCCGAAGAAAAAGTTGATGCTGCTCGATACGCTCTTGGAATTGACCAAATCGGCTATTCGCATCGGCTCTTCGCCCTCCCGCACCGAGCTCATTCGCTCCTGAACGGTCTTGCGAAGTTTGAGAAGCCCTTTTCGTATTTCTCCGCCTGCAAGCTCGTCTATCGTTCGCAGCCGGCGGTTGCCCAGGTGGTCTATGTCATCGACCTCGCCCTCGTTGCTGCGAAGTCGAACTATGTAGTTCATCGCGTTGATGAAATCCTCGCCCCGCAGGGTCATCTCACTGAGGTCAACATTCTGGCCAAACTTGCGATTCAGCCGAAACCTGCCGACCTTGCCTAACCGATAACGGTTTATATCAAAAAACTTTTCCTTAAAGAAGGTATTTGCCTTTTCCTGATTGGGCGGGTTGCCAGGCCGCAGCCGTATATAGAACCTTAAACGCGCCTGCTCGTGGCTCTTGCAGTCGTCCTCCGCAAGCGTCGTCAAAATCAGCGTGTCCTTCGCGTCCGCAACAACCTCGATTCTTTTGACTTCGCTTTGCTGAATCAGCGTGACCTTGTCGCCGATTTGTGCGCCGGATTTGACGAGGATTTCGCCTGTTTCAGTATTGACGATGTCGCCGACTGCGTACATATCGGGAGTAAGTTTGCCTTTCTGGATTTCCTTCGTCTCGTAAAACAGTCGGATTATTTGTTCAGTTGTGCTGTATTCCGGGCTTATCGCACGCAGAAAAACCGTCGCGGGAATCTTGCTGGACTGGTCAATCTTGACAACTATCACGTCTTTGTGAGTAACGCTTATTTCAATCCAGCTTCCGCGTTCGGGAATGATTCTGCCCCCGTGCAGAATCCTGTCGCCTTCCTTGCTTTCGATAAGGAAATCAACGCCGGGGCTTCTGTGCAGTTGGCTTACAATGACGCGCTCTGCGCCGTTTATAATGAACTCGCCTCCGCCTATCATCACCGGCATCTCACCCAGGTACACCGACTGCTCGACCGGGTCTTTCCCGTCTTTTGTGCGCAACCGACAGCTAATCTTCAACGGATACCCGTATGTCAGACGTAACTGCCTGCACTCTATCGGCGTATAACGCGCCTTTTCAAGCTCATAGTACAGATACTCAAGCGTAGCGCTCTTGTCGAAGCTCTCGATGGGGAACGTCTCTCGAAACAGCTCTTCCAGCCCTTTGGGCTGACGCTTCGTCGGCTCAACGTCCCTCTGCAGGAAACTGTCGTAACCTTTTCGTTGAATGGCTACCAGGTCGGGAATTTCAACCGTCTCCCGAACTCTGCCGAAATAGCGAACGGTCTGTTCAGCCATTGTTCACTCCAGACAATACGACGCCTAAATTGTTTTTCCCCGAACTGCCAAAACTCCACGGCGAAAAAAAAACCCTTTTTACGTTATTTCAACGCCCGCGCCTGCGGCCTCAAGCTGCTTTTTTGCGGCTTCCGCCTCTTCCTTGGTGACGCCCTGCTTGACCGGCTTCGGAACGCCCTCGACAAGGTCTTTGGCTTCCTTCAGACCCAGCGCCGTCAAGGCCCTTACTTCCTTGATGACCTGAATCTTCTTGTCGCCGAACGATTTGAGAATCACGTTGAAAGTGGTCTTCTCTTCCGGCTTTTCGACAGCGCCTGCCGCAGGGCCTGCCACCATAACTGCTCCGCCTGCCGCCGGCTCAATTCCATACTCCTGCTTTAGATAATCAGCCAGCTCCTTGGCCTGCAGCAATGTCAGCTTTACAATCTTGTCCCCGATTTCCTTAATCTCGTTGCTCCATGTTTTTTCTTCAGACATCTTGAAAACTCCTATCAACCAAGCGTCCTCAGGTAGCCGGGATTACGCCATCCCGTTTTAACCCCGACAAGTCGGGGGCAACCCTGCGGACAGTAAATTTATTCTTCTACGCAGATTTAAGCCGCCTGTTTCTCGGCTTTTTCCTCTTTTTCGACTATTGTTTTGATACAGCCGGCGATAACACCTGCAGGTGAGCCAATAACGCTTGCCAGCCGAGCGCCCGGCGAGAGCGCCGTCGCCACAATACTGCTCAACAGTTCCGAACGGCTCGGCATCTTTGAAAGCTCGGTTGCGGCCTTGCCGCTGAGTACGGAACCGCCAAGATACGCACCCTTAATCTGTATCACCTGTATCTTCTTTGCCCATCCGACCAGCTCCTTTGCCACATCGACAATGCTGTCGCCACCGTAGGCGATTGCGCACGTGCCGTCAAATAAGACAGTCGCCGGCTCCAGCCCCTTGCTGGAAAGCGCCCTCTTGAAAATCGCGTTCTTGACAACCATTAGGCGTATTGATTTCTTCTTCAGCTCACCGCGCATAACGTTGTTATCGACGCCGCCAACTCCTTTGGTGCTGATAACCAGAAAATCACTGATGCCCTCGTCGGCAATCTTCTTCTCAAGTTCCGACTGCTGCAACTGTTTAACGTACTTGCTCATATTTTACCTGCCAAATCTCCTCAAAGGTTCCGATAGTCCCTTTGTAACCGGCTATACGGCAACCGTCACACTCGGACTCATTGTTGCCGATAAACACATTCTCTTTATATACGTGCCCTTCACGGTTTGTGGTCTTATCTTCTTTATATGTGCGACAAACGCATCGATGTTCTCCGTCAGTTTTTGAGCGTCGAAACTTTGTCTGCCGACCACGGCCTGCACGTTTCCGCCCGCATCGGTCTTGAATTCCACCTTGCCGGCTGCGAATTCCGCCACCGCTGTGGCTATATTGGGCGTTACCGTCCCATTCTTCGGCGAAGGCATCTTGCCCTGAGGTCCAAGAACTCGACCGAGCTTGCCCACCTTGCCCATCACCCTCGGTGATGCAATCGCAACGTCAAAATCCGCCCAGCCCCCTTCTATCTTTTTTACCAGCTCCTCGCACCCGGCCTCGATTGCACCCGCCTTTTTTGCCGTCTCCACGTCCGCGTCCTCACAGAAGGCAATCACTTTTTTCAGCTTGCCTATACCGTGAGGCAGCGATATCGAGCCGCGAACAAGCTGGTCCGACTGCTTGGGGTCAATCCCCAGATTCAGCACGCACTCTATCGTCTGGTCGAACTTGACTGTATTGAATGACTTAATCTTCTGAACCGCTTCAGCCAGCCCTATCGGCTGTTCGTTCGTTTGTTCGGCCTCTTTCCTGTATCTTTTACTTCTATACCCCATCTTTTAGCATCTCATAATGTTCATAATGGCTGTAACTGCGACAGCTACCCTTCAATATCAATTCCCATACTACGGGCCGTTCCTCTTATGATTTTCTCCGCATCTTCCAAACTGTATGCGTTCAAATCCTTGATTTTCGTCTCCGCAATCTTGCGCACCTGCTCGGCGGTTACTTTCCCCACCTTCTCTTTGTTCGGCACGCCGCTTCCCTTTGCGACCCCTGCCGCCTGCTTCAAGAGCACCGCTGCGGGCGGGCTTTTCACCTCAAAGATAAAACTCTTGTCCTTATAGACGGTTATAACAACCGGAAGAGTTGTCCCGTTGTATTCCTTTGTCCGCTCATTGAACTGCGACACAAACTGTCCTATGTTGACGCCATGCTGACCCAGCGCCGGCCCGATAGGCGGCGCTGGCGTCGCCTGTCCCCCGGGCGCCTGCAACTTGATCTTTACTGCTACCTCTTTGGCCATTGCTAAATTTCCTATTCACTACACTGTATAAAGAACCCCGCTGCGCCGTTCAAGCGGGCGAATCTACTGCTTTTCAATCTGCCAATACTCGATATCCAGAGGCGTGCTCCGCCCGAATATCTCGACGATAACTTTCACGATGCCGCGGTCCTGGTCTATTGACTCGACAACTCCCTCAAAACTCTCAAAAGGCCCTTCCCGAATCTTAATCTGGTCGCCCTTCTTGAACTCCACCTTAATGCTCGGCGCCTCCTCGGGCTTCTCAACCTCCATAAGCATCCTTGCGACATCGGTGTCGCGCATCGCAGAAGGCAATCCTTCAGTGCCCACAAAATCGCCGACCCCCGGAATCTCCTTAATCAGAAACCACGCCTTCTCCGGCACTCGCCCGTCTCCCATCGCATTCATTTCCATAAACACATATCCGGGATAGAGTTTGCGCTGATGGACGGTTTGCTTGTTGCCGCGAATCCGCTTGACACGCTCGACAGGCACTTCTATCCTGCCGATAATATCGGTTAGACCGGTAAGCTTGACCTTCTGCGCCATCACGTCTCTTACGTGCATTTCCTTGTTCGACGCAACTCGCAAAACATACCAGTTCATTTCAACGCCTCATACCCGCGCACAACACATATCGCCCCGGCGGACCTTATACGCCGCCCTGCTGACCGGCTTCAATAAGCCACGTGAAGAACAATCGGAAACTGATGTCCGTCACTCCCAGCAGCGCAGCCAGCATAATTACTACCACAATCACAACGAACGTCGAGACGGCAATTTCCTTCCTGCTCGACCAGCTCACCTTCTTCATTTCACCTTCGGATGATATCAGAAAATCTGCCAGCGACGGCTTGTTTATCAGCCAGACCATCAACAATCCAATCACAGCAAACAACCCTGCGGGAACCATAGTGGCAATCCACAAGCCCGCCTTTCGGCTCAAACCCCAGTCAATCGGCTCAAGTTGAACATAAAGCCGCAAACAACCTACACCCGCGATAACCACTGCACTAATTACAGTGCCAATCCTCGTGTATTTGCCTTGACCTCGTTTGTAAATACTAAACGCCATACAGCATTGCCCTCGCCGATATTCAAACCTCTAACAAAGCCCCCGTCTAATCCTAAAACCAGGCCAGGGAGGAATCGAACCCCCAACCTTCGGTTTTGGAGACCGACGCTCTGCCAATTGAGCTACTGGCCTATGCTCAAAATTCATTTGCAAAGCAGGAGTAATTTTATTTACGCCGCACCTTGTGCACTGTACGCTTTCGCTCGCTGCTGCAGTATTTCTTCAGCTCGAGTTTTGCCGAACCTTCTGCCGTGTTTATGCTGGTGCGATAATTTCTTTGGCCGCACTCTTTACACTCAAGCCATACATATTCTCTTTTGCTCTTTTTAGCCACAGAACCAATCCTGCCACGCAGATTCGCCTGTTTTAAAACCGCCCCTTACTTGCGGATACAAGGCCCGGCCAAACCGGCAATCTGCCAAGTTACCGTGAATTCTTTCGTTCGGAGAATGCTACGCGATGATCTTCGTCACCACTCCCGCGCCAACCGTTCTGCCGCCCTCGCGTATCGCAAAGCGAAGACCTTCTTCCATAGCAATCGGTGAGATAATCTCGACCTCCATTGCAATATTATCACCCGGCATACACATCTCGGCGCTCTTGCCCTCGCGGCTCTTTAACGCCTTGACGCTGCCGGTGACATCGGTTGTTCTGAAATAAAACTGGGGCTTGTAACCGCCAAAGAACGGCGTATGACGACCGCCTTCCTCTTTGGTCAGAACGTAAACCTCAGCCTCGAAATGTGTGTGGGGCGTAATGCTGCCAGGCGCCGCAATGACCTGCCCTCGCTCCAAATCCTTCTTCTCGATGCCTCTCAGCAGTATCCCGATATTGTCGCCCGCCTGCCCCTCGTCAAGCGTCTTATTAAACATCTCAACGCCGGTAACAATTGACTTTCGCGTCTCCTTTGAAAACCCGATTATCTCAATTTCGTCGCCCACGTGGACCTTGCCGCGGTCAACTCTGCCTGTTCCTACCGTTCCACGACCCTTGATGCTGAACACGTCCTCGACTGGCATAAGGAACGGCTTATCAACCTGACGTACCGGAATCGGAATGTACTCATCCATCGCCTTAAGCAGTTCAACTATCGGGCCGGTGGAGGGGTCATCAAGCGATTCCGCCCTCATCGCCGTCAACGCACAGCCGCGAATAATCGGCGTCTTATCGCCGGGAAATTCATATTTATTAAGCAAATCCCTTATCTCCAGCTCCACAAGGTCTATCAGTTCCGGGTCGTCAACAAGGTCAACCTTATTGAGGAAAACCACAATCTTTGGCACATTCACCTGGCGCGCAAGCAAAATGTGCTCTCGTGTCTGTGGCATAGGACCGTCGCTGGCCGAGACAACCAGAATTGCTCCGTCCATCTGGGCGGCGCCCGTAATCATATTCTTTACGTAGTCGGCATGGCCCGGGCAGTCAACGTGTGCGTAATGCCGGTTCTCCGTAATGTATTCGACGTGTGCAGTAGCAATTGTCAGAATCTTTGTAGGGTCGCGCCTGCCCTGAGATTCCGATGCCTTTGCAATTTCATCATAACTTTTGAACTTGCACAGACCTTTCATTTCCATCACTTTCGTCATTGCCGCGGTCAAGGTCGTCTTGCCGTGGTCAACGTGCCCAATCGTCCCCACGTTAACGTGCGGTTTCGTCCTTTCGAATACTGCCTTAGCCATTTTTGTTAAACCTCCTATGTGCCGTTTTGCCTCTTAATCTCTGATTCGTTTATCAAAACCGTTTTTCCTGCCGGTCCAGCTTTATCACAAACCGTCGCTTCGGCCCACTATTGCCGATGCCGGTCTGGTCTGCCTGAAAAATCCATTCGGCAACGTTTTTCCGAATGAAGCCGACCTTTAGCTGCTGACGGGAGTTGAACCCATGACCTCGTCCTTACCAAGGACGCGCTCTGCCGACTGAGCTACAGCAGCATAACATAGTTGCACGTTGGCCGACTCGAACGCGGCCAATTACACAAACAACCCTACCCCTCTACAGGGGCTGTAAACAACAAACTCACCCTATACTCTGCCTCAGCATTTCTTATGCTTAGCGCAGGAAAACCATACCTACCTTAATGTAAGCAAAGTAGTTTACAGAAATAGCCGGCCGAGTGCAAACAGAAAAAATCCCGAAAAATGCAAAAAAATGAAAAATTTTTCTTTTTCCCTCCCTTGCCTCAATAAAAGTATTATTTTTCCCCTGTTGGCTTTATCTCCAAACCACCACCGGCCTGTGTCTCACCCTTAGCGCTGCCAGAACGATACCTCTCACCCCACCGCTTTAGCTGCTCCTGCCACAACGGACGCGGGTCGGTCATTTTTATCCTGGTAAGCGCCTCAAACACGGCATTGGGGTCAACAGCAGCAGTTGCGCTGTTAAAAAACCTGTCGAGCGACTGAACAACCGCGTTATTGGAGGATAAGTCCTTCTCAAGTAAGCAGTTACCAACCAATTGGCCGGCCGCTTCCACCTTTGGCCACTGTAAATACACTTCCAGTAATGAAGCCAGAACGGCTTCTTTCTCAGCAGGGCTTTGCGCGGATTGGCGAAGTAATGCCAAATATGCTGCCGCCCGCTCATATTGGCCGGTCTTGGTATATGTCTGGGCCAGCTTCTGCTGGATAATCCTGCCCGATGAGCCATTGTTTTCACCACCCACTTTACGCTCGGCCAACTCAAGGAACAAAACTCGCTGCTCATCAGACAGCTTTATAGGGCTTTCCTCCGTCTCAAATTTATTCAGCCAGGCACTCACAACCCCGCCGTCCGAATCATTGAATATCCTCATCATCGCCTGCCAGGCCGGCTCACTCTCGGAATTTGACCCGACCTTTTCCGACAGCCACACCAAATCCTCATCCCCGCCCACCTCGGCAGCAAGCGCTATCAGCCGTTTGCGAACAGCACTGCTGCGGTCATTGACAAAATCCTTTCTGAGCAGCTTCATCGCTCTTGTCTTGTCAATGTTGGCCAGCCCTTCCACTGCGGCTTCACGGACCAAATCCGTCTCGTCGTGGATAGCATTCTCAAACAAGGGCAGGAATCGCTTTGACGATTCGGCTTTATATGCGCTTTGAGCACAAAGACCGGCCATAACGTTTAGCAACTCCCCTCGCAGCGCCTTGTCATTTCCGCTCCTTGCCTGCTCATACCTGTCGGCAAGCAAACCTAAGTATCCGTCAACCGCATCCGCTGACAATCCTTCCGGCTCAAGCAGCTTGCGGATAACCTCAGCCCCCCTCTGTGACTTACCTGCATCCTGCTCACGAAGATACACCGCAGCAAGTTCAAGGGTCTGCTTTCTTATCTCCGCCGGAAGCTGTATCCCCGAATTAGGCCTGAATGCGTACTGACATGCCCCGCCGAGTGCGACAAACATCTCTGTCTTTACCTCATCATCCTGTTCGACGCTCAACTGCTGAAGCAGTCGCTCCGCTGAATTCAGCTCGCTCATCAAAGACAGCAGCTTCGCCGTCCCCAGCCGCACGTCACGGTTCTCGTCCGATATCAGCTTGACTAAGATTGCGCCCAGCTCTGCCGGCAATTTCGATTGCGCACCCAAACGCCACTGCGAAACCTTGTCCAGCGACCACAATCTTACTGTCGGCTCTGCGTTACCGAGGTACTCGATAAGAAACTTGCCCTTCTCAGCATCATCACTGATACCTGCGTATATCTTGTCGAGCGCACCCATGTAGAGCTTTCGCCACAGATTCCGCTCTCTTTCAAGCTCGCTGACCTTGGCCTCCTGTCTGACAAGCCAGTCACGCTGAAATCTTTCCATCCCTTTGTCGCGCAGTTCCGCCAGAATTTGTTTTCGGGTCCTTGGGTCTCTGCCTGCCGGTATGCCGATGGAACGAAGCGCTTCAGCCGCGGCGGAAGAAATCTGCATATCCTTGTCGTCAAGCAGGTCCATCAGTTGAGATATCGCTTTTATATCAAGCTGCAATTTCAGCGCGTATATCGTATTCAATCTTGCTCTGACCGGCAGCGTCTTGTCTTTGACCGTCTTTTCCAGTCCTTCAGCGATTTCCTTATAGTCAAAGAGCAGCGCTGCTTCCGCCGCCATCTTGGCGCCTGCCACGTCCTCCGTTCGCAGCACATCGACCAGCGGCCCGATAAAGTCGCCTTTGTCCTTTAAGGGCTTTTTCATACCCCGGGCCACACTTAACGCCTTACAGACCGCCGCTCTTGCGGCCACATTGTCTGAATGCTCCAAAACATCAAGCAGCGTTCTGCGAGCATAGGGGTTGTCGCTAAAAAGCATAATCGTTGCGGCATCGACGCGAATGTCTTCGCTCGCCCCCGCAAGCAGCGCCTCAGTATTGATTCTCAACTGGGTATCGCTGTCTGCCTGCCCGGCAACCTCTTCCGCAGCAGAAGCCGGCTCATCAACACTAACGGTCGCCTGCTGGCATCCGACAGCCAGAAACAATACCAACACCATTGCCCGTCTTGTAGTCATTCGAATCCCTTCAGGCCAATCTATCCCAATGGTTCGACAAGTCCACCACAGCCGTTCCGACAGACGCCATAATAATTCCGCACCCATCCCCGCGTCAATCGCCGAATATGATAAATCGGCCTTAGCCGAAAAATTATATAACACCCAAATCTACTTCGATTACCCCTGCCCGGCCTGCGGTGAGCGAAGTCGAACCGTCGAAACGCCCCGCCACGCATCCGTTTTTTGTTTCGCCCCTTCACCCATTTCCTTTATGTTTCGCCCCCCAACCCCTTGTGGTTGGGGGGGATGTTTTGATTTATCGCGTGGGTTCTTCCTTTTTTATGTTTCACCCCTGATTATATTCCATGTCCCTCAACGTATTCGATTCTTTTTCTCAGTGCCACCTCATCAAAACAAAACCTTTTATCATACCCGCTGCCCCACACTCGCCCCCTAAAACCACTTCTTCGCAGTGCCGCCGTCGCTGCATTCTTATAGATTCGTACTGTCTCCTCTATCTTTCTCCCGTCATATTTCACGACAACGTGAACGTGATTTGACCACACTGATATCGCAAGGATTTTCTGCCCAAGTGACGATGCCTTCTTGCAGATTGCCTTTCGTACAATTGTCTTTTCATTTTTCCCCAGTCGAACTATTTCCCCTTTCATTTGCGATTCATCAATTCGCTTTAAACGCGGATTCGCAGTGAAAACCTTTCCATTTTTTCTCCATCCGCGACTGTCACCCCTCATCCACGTCCCGTAGGTTGTGAATGTCACCATATACCCGAGTGTTTTCACCATATCAGAATTATATCACCTCTTCCTTGTAATGTTTATTTTTGTTTCGCCCCCCAACCCCTTGTGGTTGGGGGGTATTTTGTGGTTATTTATTTTGTTTCGCCCCGCCACCTGCCCGCCCTTGAATGTCGTTATCGGGGGTCGTTTAGGTAGCGGGGTTGCTCTCGCGAGGATTGCTTAATCTGTCTATCCGCCGCAGGCGGAGAACAAAAATTTCTGTTTTTCAGGACGGATGTTTCTTCACTGTTACCTCTATCTCGAAATCCACTTCATCGACCGGCTTGCCGTCCCGAACATCTATCTCAACTATTTGGTCTGCAAGGACCATTTGCCATTTTCGTTTTTGGCCGGTCGGCTCAGGCGGTGGAGCGCAAACGCGGAATTCAAATCTGCCGGCCTGATCTGTGAAGACCCGCTCCTGATAGCAAAAGTCCCGACTCGGCAAGCGCAGCACAACTGCTTCCATTTTCACAGGCATCAGCTTCCCGTCAACGCGACGCGAAACAATACCGTGGATGCTCTCGCCACGTTTCAGTGTGACCCTGATTTCGGGAGAGTCGGCACCAACCTCAAAGAGAAATGCCGGCGCAAAACCTGCCTTATGGAATTGCAAGTCATACCGCCGGGGCTTATTGAATGGGACAGCGAAGCAGCCATTGCTATCGGTATTGCCCTCTGTGGGCATGCCGCTATATCTCACCATCGCCCAATTGCCGTCACGCAGTTCCTCAATTACACTGATTCTCCATGTAACTCCATCCAGCGCTTTGCCGTACTCATCAACTACCTGGCCTCGGACTGAATCTTCGGCTTGTGCAGCCAGGCAAGCAAAACTCAACATCCACAACACAGCGAAGAATATCTGTCTATTCAAATTCATATTCAAGTCCCATTTCGTCTCCTGCATATCCGGATATCGCCTATTATTTAACAGGGCAAATCCTTCGTAGTATTCCGGCGAACGAAAATTCCTCTTTGGTGCGTGCGCTCTCTTTTGATGCTATTATCTCACGCTATTTCTCCCCCGTCAATCCTTTTTCGTTAACACGTGATTACCCGTTTTGGCGCGGATTTTGCAGAAAGGCCTCCTTGTGATTGTTTAACACGGTTTTTTGAAAGATTTGCCAGACAAGAACAAGGAGGTGTAAAAATGTTACACAAAGATTTCATC
>Ga0315277_10000683_pt1 | contig 52537 bp, 41 predicted proteins | sample YL17G05_15_MG_FD_203695 | JGI IMG/M metagenome (GOLD analysis project Ga0315277, IMG submission 203695) | Sediment microbial communities from Yellowstone Lake, YNP, Wyoming, USA - YL17G05_15 | ecosystem: Environmental > Aquatic > Freshwater > Lake > Sediment | place: USA: Wyoming | collected... | reverse complement strand
CCTGCGACCCCAGTTTTCTGGAGTTCGCCTCTGGCCGCGACGGGTCGAGACGGGCGGCTCGCCACAGATGAACCATCGCATAGGTCCCGGCAATCGACCAGAACGTCCAGCTCTGGAAGTAGAACTTGAATATCGTATTCATGCGTACGCCGAACTGATCGCGCAGGTAAAGGAACTCGGGTACCAGAACAAGCAATGCCCCGGCGCCGCCAAGGAGGAGAATGAATTCTTTCGAGACAACGGATTCGACGGTCGTGTCGCCAAGGGACTCGTCTTTGGCAGTGGACGGCCGGCGAAGGAGCAGTGCAGCGATCACGGTGATAAGTGCGCCAAGGAGCAGCGCCGTCCCAGGCTGCAGGAGACGCCGGCGCAAGACAATGCCGATCGCCTCGCGGATCGAGTAAGGCTGAATGTATTCCGTCGCGAGAACCTCGATCCCGGGGGCGGTCAGCAGCAGGCCGCCGATGAAGAACGAGACCATGAACAAACCCAGCACGGCACCTACACCGACGATCGCTCCTCGCCGCCAGTCCGGAACAACCTCTCGCGCGAGAACGGCTACAAGCAGCCACCCCGCCAGCGGGACCAGCAGCGGCGCGAACATGACCAACAATTGTTGGGCTTTGGTGACGAAGATCAGGTTCGGCAGGATTCCTCCAGCCTGGGAAGCGAAACCGACGTAGAACGGACCATAGGCCGCCACACCCACTCCGATGAGCGCGCCCCAGCGCAACCCCAAGGATTTGAGATCGGCACGATCCGCTGCCCACCGCCAGCCCAGCCATGTCGCGCCAAGGCAAACGGCAAGGTAAATCGGAAAATCCCACGTATTGAGGAAGGCCAATCCGCCGATGAGCACCCCCGCGATCACGACAAACGGCCAAGGCATCGCCTGCGCTGCGGCAGGGCCGGCGTCGGCGCGGCGAGCATGGATTACGGCGAGCATGAGTTCGAGCGCCAGCCCGATCACCGCCAGCCCAAAGGGAAGCGCCAGCACGTGCGGATGAAGATCGCCCAGGACGAAGGAGAAGGCCGGGAACTCATCGATCGGCTGCAGGCCGATACTTCGCCCGCCGAGGTCCAAGTCGTTAATCACTCGCGAGGCTCGCCACCACCACCAGAAGCGGAACTGAAGCGGGTCGATGGCCAGCGGTCCGGTGGGCGCATCGGCCAGTTCGAGGATGTCGAGCCAGCGCCAAAACGCACCCGTCCCCCAGCCCACGCGAAGAGCCCTTACCACCTCAAGCACGCCGGCCAGGTTGCCCACCAGCAATAGCGTCAGGGGTGCGAGCAGAGAAGTCGAGTGGAAACCACTTCGCTCGCGGGAGTCCCCGCCGCGCAGTGAAAGCAAGTTGTGCAACAGCCCAGCACTTGCTTGCGCCGCCATCCCGAACCATGAGGCGACTGCCAGATTAAAAGCAATGCCTCCCGCAACAGACGCCAGCTTGGCAAGCATCCCCACCAGGATGTAACCGAAGTGGTAGTACGAGATGGCGTAACCCGAAAGCCACGGATCGTTCGGCGGGAAGCTGGAGGATTTGAGCACCGCATTGATAAAGGCCAGCTCCATCGGCTTCTCGGTGCCGGTCGCCTCCGGGTTGTGCATGCGGATGACCGCCCAGACCGCGAAGGCGATCAGGAAGAGGACCTCTTGCCCGAGCAGCAAACCGCGAAGCCGGCGCAATTCGGCCCACGGATTGCGTCCGTCGCGCCTCGCCCACCACACCCCCACGGCGAAAACAATAAGCATCGCGAGCCAGGCCGAGCTCGAAGAGTTCGTCCAAATGCCGAGCACCGCCCCAAACCAGAACACGAAACCGACCAGCAGTAAGCCGACCGGGCGGGCAAAAGCCAGCCCGCGATCGGGCGACCGACGGAACACGCCGTGGACGAGCGGCCAGGCCGCCGCCTGGATCAGGAACAGGCCAATCCACCAGCGAAGCAGACTCGCCCCAGCGATCAGTGCACTCACATGTCCACCCCTTCCGGACGGAGCACCGACCCCAACTCACGAGGCATGGGCCACCTCATAGATGACCGTCTCGCCCTCAGAGTACACGCGGCGCAACAGACCTGCCTGCGTCATCCGCTCGAACTTAGCCAACCCTTCTTCGGGGTAATAGGCGCGTTCAAGCTGGCCCACGATGACATAGGCAACATCATATCGCGCGAGGAAGCTCACGGCCTGCGCTTCATCCGGCGTGGTGTAGAAGTCGCCGATCTCGCGCACCCGATCCTCGACCCAGAGCGTCGAGACGACGCCGCGTTGCTGTCGCTGGTGCCAATTCCAGCCCACGACGCCGGGCAGACCGGTATAGATCGTGAAGCGCGAGCCCCAGTGGTACTCGACGGTGTTGGCTTCGACGATCACGGGCGACCCGTCGACGTTCTCCTGCATCCAGCGAATTGCGTCATAGTCCTCGCGCAGCGAGAAATCCTTGCCGCGGTCCGCGTAGCCGGCGTAGGCCATAAAGGTCATGCCATCCAGGGTGCGCGGGGCTTCAAGCGCCATCCGGTCTTGAATCTTCGAAAGGCCGGCCTTGTAGGTATAGTACCCGGCCCCCAGCACCAGCAGCAGCAGGGCTGCCTGCCACACCCCGCGCAACCGATGGCTCTCTCGATTGAGCGCATCCACAGCCCACGCCAGCGCGGGCCCGGCGGCCACACCAAAGAGCAGCCACACCTGCAGGTAGAACTTGAACACTGTGTTCATGCGGCTAACGTCGCCCTTGAGCACAATCACCTCGACCAATGCGGTCAATGCGAGGCCGACCGATGCGAGGATCAGTATTGCGCGGGTGGCCGCGTTTTGTTCCCTGCGCAACGCCAACAATCCTGCCCAGACCAGGAGGGGGAGCGCCAGGCTGAGCGCCTGATACCCGGAGAGGTAGAGCAGTGCAACGGCGGCGGCCGCGAGCACGCCGATGAGCAACACCCCGGCCAGGATGGAGCCGGGCCGCGCGCCGCTGAACCGCGAGAGCGGGGTGCGAGCCATCCACTCGCGCGTCTGCCAGATCATGAATGATACGAGCACGAAGAGGAATAGGCCATGAACGATCAGATAGGAGTCGAGAAGCGTCTTGGAGCCGTGCCACACCTCCACCGCCGTGTAGCCCTGCACGTTCCACTGGGAGTAGGGCTGATAGAGGACAAACGCCAGGACGACGGCCAAAGTCATTTGCGCGAGACCGCGGACCACAACGCGCGCACCGTCTACCGACGCTTTGGATTCCTGCCACGATTGCCAGTTGCTGTATCCCACGGCCAGCAAGATCAACCCGAGCTGAACCGGAAAATCCCAGGTGTTGGTCGGGCGCAATGCACCGGCGGCGAGCACTCCCACGAACATCACCGGCAGGAATTCGCGCCACCTTTCCACCGTGCGGGGGCGCAAAACGAGGGCCACGGCGGCGGCCAAAGCCAAGAGAGTGATTGGCATGGCGATCATGTGCGCATGCAGATCGCCATAAAGGAAGGTGAAGAACGGGAACTCGGTGATCGGCTCCGCCTCGAGAGGGATGCCTGCCGCATCCAAGGCCACCGGAATGGCACGCGACGGCAGCCAGTACCAGTCGCCGGTGCTGTACGGCAGCGAAGCCTGCCCGATCAGCAGCCGCCAGCCACCCCACAGCCCGTGAATCAAGTTGGTGAGGCCAAACAACACGTTGCGCGGCAAATCGATCGTGCTCACACTGAGCATGCCCCGCCACAACAGGCGCACCTCGCCCAGGTTGCCCAGGAGCACCAGCCCGGCCGCAGTTGCCGCACCCGCGAGCCAAGGGGAGAGTCCCGGTCGGCCCTCGCGCCGCATGTGCGTCGCCAGCGACCAGGCCAGGCCGAATCCCGCGCTGCCCACCAACGCGAACAATGTAGGCAGGGTCAGGTTGTAGGCGACCGACGGCACGATCCCCAGCAGCTTGATCGGGATCGCCGCAACGACGAACCCGTAGTAGTAGTAGTTGATGTACCCGCCGGCGAACCACGGGTCGAATGGCGGGAAGGAGGTGCTGCGAATTACGGCGTTGAGGTACGAGAAATCCATCGGCTTCTCACCGCCGAAGGCCGGGTGCCAAAGGTCGCTGTTGCCAAGGCGGATGAGCAGATCGAAGAGGAATAGCGCGAGGAAGACTCCCTCCATGATAAGCCAGGTGCGCCAGTGGTCGCGCAGCGCACCAATCCACTTGCGCCGCTGGAGAAGGACGAGCGCAATACCGGCTGCGACCAGGCCCAGCCACAAACCGGCGAGGGTGACGCGCACGAAGGGGACGCGCAGGCTGGCCAGCATCCACGACGTCCAGGTAACGAACAGCCAGCCGCCGATCTTGGCCACCGAGTAGCCCATATCGGGCAGCCCGCGCAAGGCAATTGCAGCGAAGGGCAGAAACGCCCAGCCTGTGATGACCACCCATAACCACCAGGCGACGACTCCCAGGAGTGGGAAGCGATTGAGCAGGCTCTCACGCGAGAACATGTCGGACCAGGTGCCGCCTGAACGCTGTTCAGCCAGGCGTTCAGGTGGCAGGAGAAGCTGCGTATCGGCCTGCCCCGGGTTGCGCGGGTCGGCCGGCACCACCCGCGTGAGATCCACCGCTTCAAGGACTTCCCGCACTTGCTGAATACTGAAGTCGGGGCGTTTGCGGAAGATCCACACGGGTGCATGATCGTAAACGCTGAATGCCTCTTCTGCCGCCAACAGATTATCGTTGTCCACCGGCAGCGCCGGCGCGTGACCCCAGGCCGCGCTGCCGGCCACGTCTGAGATGTAGAGCGGCCCCAGGCGTATGGGTGAACTAAACGCTGCCGCCAGATCGAATCCCAATCGTCCATCGAACAGCGCGCGGTAGTACTCCACCGTGAGCGGGTAGGAACGCGGCAGGCGCGTCGGAGTCCACAACCCGCGTTGACTGGGCAGAAAGAGATAGTCCGCCTGGTCGAGAACTTGCAGGAACATGTCGAGCTTGTGGGCATCGTCGGGCCAGCGGTTCTCCACCATCAGCCCGGCGTACAGCCCGCCAAAGGCGTCCCGCCCTTCGATGCGCAGGGGCAATCCCTCATCCCAACTTTCATTGGCGACGGCCGCCCCTGAGACCGCCACCACATGGCCGGGCACGGTCGAGAGGACAAGGAAGTACGTGGTGCCCGCGTTCACGATCGCGGGACCGAACGAGGCCTCAACAGATTGGCCGCGAACATCGCCCGCGACCGCAGGCACGGGGATGTGTGCGGTGGCCAGGGGCACAGAACCATCGGGCGAGGTAGAGAGGACAATCTCCACTAGGGTTGCGCCCGCACCACCTGACTCCGCACGGACGTGCGGCAGGAGAATGGATCGGGTCACGCCCGTTACGTGCGGCTCGAACTGGATGACACTCGCGGCCGCATTGCCGTCGACCGACCCGAACGGCAGTGCCAAAGGTTCGTTGTAGTCGCCCTGCGCGGAGGACAGAACCAGGTTGACCGGCCCCGGAACATTCTGGTAGATCCAGTGCGAGGCCTGAATGCGCGTGTTATCCACGCGATAGATGCCGGTGAAGCTCCAGGCCCAAGCCAGCGTTCCGCCAACCACGATCGTGATCGCTACAGCCGCGCCGATCTGGGCAAGTCTGAATCGCGGCACGGCTCTCCAAGGCGAAGGCTCCCCGGCGGTTCGGCTCCTCCGCCAGAGCCACATCAGCAGCCATGCGGCGAAGAGAGCCATGAAGGGGTAGATCGGCAGGAAGTAGCGGATGGACTTGACGAAGCGCGTGCTCATGAAGAGGAAGTAACCGCCGGCCCACGTGAGCGGCAGCAGGTGCGCCGCCCACTCGCGATACCTCAGCGTGCGCCAAAATGCAAGGGCCAGGCCTGCCCAGGCTGCCAGGCCGAGCGGCAGGCCAAGCCCCCACAACACCATGTTGACCCAAGGGAACACCACGGCCGGACGATTAGTCCACTGCTCGCCCGGGGGGCCGCCGCCGATTCCGCGCGACTCGTTGCTCGCCACGGCCATGCTGTCGGTCCAATCGCTGTTCAGGTGCAGCGTCAGCAAGGTGGTGTCGCCACTCGTTGCGCGGAAGGACATCGGCTGCGTGAGGCGAAACACGATCAGCGACAAGGCCCCGGCCAGCGCCAGGCGGGTCAGGAGGCCGGCCGCCTCGCTCAGGCGCAGCGTGCGCAGACGTCCCTCGCGTGCCAACGCGACCACGCCGGCAATGACAATCTCGACCGCGAGCAGCGCGAGGTTAACGCGCGAGGCCACTGCCATGCCAAATGCGATCCCGAACCACGCGTACCAAAGCCAATCCCAGGCAAGGAACGAGCGGCGAGCCATGGGCTCGGCGGCACGCACGGCGCAATACATGGCGGCGGTCGAGAACAGCAGTGCAAAATTATCGGAGGTCATGAAGTGCGACTGCTGTATCTGCATCACCGCCAGCGCGCTGAGCGCGGCGGCCAAGAGGCCCACCCGCCGGCCGTATAACCGCGCGCCGATGAGGAAAATGAACAGCAACCCCAGCGTGTCGGCCAGCGCCGAGAGCGAACGCCCCCACAGGCGCAGGTCGCGGTAGCCGGAATTGTCGGACCATTCCGCCGTCACGCGCACCAGTGTGATGGGCCACTGACCCCAGCGCATCCGGTTGTCGGGTCCGAGTTCGGTGGGATTGCCTTGCAGGTCGTACTTCTGGTACGGGCTGAGCGGGGAAAGGCGAGTGTTGATGTAGTCCGCAAACGATGCGGGCACGCTCATGTGGGAAAGGGTGCTGGTCAACCCGTATTCATCGGGGTGAAGATCGGCATCCTGATTCCAGTTCGACCAACTGAATCGAAAGGCCACCCCAATCAGAATGAGGCCAAGCAGCAGCGTCTCAAAAGCGGCCGCCCAGCGACTTCCCCGCCCCCGGAATTCCCCCGCGCCGGTCGGGTGTGGCGCCTCCCCCTGGGCATCGCCAGGCGGCACCGGGCTGGGTATGCGGCCTTCAGGTTCGTTTTGGGTTGGGATCGTCATAGGTCGCTGGCCAGTCTGCCTCTGCCCTCGCCAAGTCCTTGTCCGCGGCGATCTCCGTCTCGACGCACGGCGCCGTGCGGGGGGCGCTCGTCTCGCACCCGCTGGGGCCCTGCGACGCCCCGCCTCTAGCGTGCGCCCACCTACGGCGCGGGCGCTCCCGGGACGAAGTAGAACAAGAAATCGTGGTCCGGAATGCGCGAAGTATACCGGTCTAACCGTCCGGATGGGAAGCGCGACTCTAAGAGATGCTGGGTTTCTTTATCGTCGCGGTGGAAGACAACCAACAGCGGCTGGCCGGCCGGGTCGAGGGTGGCCAATGCCTCCAGGGTGATCGCGTAGTCGCGGGCCGGATCGCCCGCATACATCCCCACCAGACGAGTATCGGCCCAGTAGATGTGCGGAACGACATACGCCTCTTCGTAGCTGCCCACCGAGTGAGCAAAATCGCCGATCAAGGCGCCGATCTCGGATGCGTTTTGAGCTGCATGGCGGTATTGCTCGACATATCGAACGAAAGTGAGTTGGATGTTCTGGGCCAGCGAGACGGCAAGTGCCAGAGCGAGGACCACGCCAGCCGTCCAGCCGAAGGTCCGGCGGTGGAAGTGACGGCGGAGCGAATCAAAAAGAACGATGATCGCAAAGGCCGGCAACAAGAAGACAAACGGAACGGCTCCCGACGAGCGATTGAGCGCAGGGTTCTCTACAGGGAAAGCGAGCGCCAGCGTCGAGGGCAGCAGCAGCATGGGGATGGCCAGCATCACGACCAAGTCTTCCCATTTCCGCCGGCGCACATACCGAGCGATCAGGAACAATACACCGAACGCGAAGAGCACCGCGCTCACCACATCCAACGCCGGCCGACCTGGAATGCCAAGGATCCACGCATTGCCGCCGTACCAGTTGAACATAAGAAGCGAGTGAAGGCCGTTCGTCAGTAGAATCACGAGCGGGCTCTGGGTGTAGGGTAACTCCTCTTGCCCGAGACGAGTAATCGTCCGGCCCCAGAAAAGCTCCGGGCTGTCAAACGCATAGCGCATGAGCGGCAAAGCGATAACGGCCGCCAGGATGATCGAGGCACCCAAACCACCCCAGGCCCAGGCTCGCCTTCCGCGCGACGCCTCGTGCAAGGAGAAAACGGCGACGGCCATCGCCATCACGAATACAAGGATGCGCGCCGGGGAATAGCCGTTGAGGCCCAGCCCCAGCGCAATCCCTGCCCACAGGAAATCTCTATGGCGCCCGCTCCTCAGCCCACGCAGAAGAAAGTACATCGCCGGTGCAACGAACAACGGGTAAAGCGGGAAGCGCAGGCCGATGCGGCTGATCACATTCGGCCAGTAGCCGATGCCCGCCATGAACAGCGCCAAAAGTCCAACGCGCCGGTCGAAGAGGTCGCGGCCTAGCCAATACACGAAGGGCAGCGTGGCCAGGCCGGCCAGGGCCGTGCCCAGTTTCAGCGACGTGAATGATATGCCGGGGCCCAGGCGCGCAATGAGTGCCGTCAGATAGAACTGCAGGAACTCGCGCCCGGTGTTCCGAGGAAAGTAGATAGAGAACGTCCCGTGCAGGACGTCCATCACATCCTGCAACTTCTCGGCGTGGTCGCTGGTCATTTCCGGAGCGACCAGATCGAGCCGGACCAGCCGAATGACCGCGACGGAGAGAAACGCGGCCAGCACGAGCAGCGTCCACCCCGAAAGGTGGACGCCCGCCCCCAGGCGGCGAAGGCTCGCGCTCGCCCTGCCACCTGCACCGCGCAGCCAGGACCACCCGCCCAGCACGCCTTCGGAGGAGGCTGGGATGAGCGCGACAAACCAGCAGACGAATGCTGCCGCCCACAACGCGAGGTTGGCCGCGGTGAAAAGGTGGTCCCGCAGGGCCGCGAAGGTCGCCACCCCGAAACCGAACCCGGCCCACGCCAGAACGACAGAGACGAGCGACGGTCTCCAGCGCATCTCGGCGTGTAAGTCGCGGGGGGCCTCCGGCCATTGCACATCACCTTTGATGAGCGCCAGCACTGCCACCGCAAGGGCCATCCCATACAGAAGGGCTCCTTGCGCCGGGCTGCGCTCGTATCCAGCCGGCCGGAAATCGAGTATGAGTTGGCCAAGCGTTGCGAGGAGCACAGCAGCGGGCAGCCGCAGCCGCGCACCCCAGTCAACTGGGACCGCGGAGGCTTTGGTCGCCGGTTGCTCACTAATGGGCAATGGTGAGGGCGGCCCTTCATCCGGCGCCCCGACCGGGAACGCGGGCAGCCTGCTCGTGCCGCGCGGCGATCGAATGAACCACACGAAGAAGGCCGCGGCCACCAGGCTCAGCAGCCAGCCATTGGGCGAACCCAAGCCTTGGGCTGTGAAGTAACCCACGGCCAGGAGCGCGGCGCCCAGCGCCGACCCCAAACGCACGCCTCGCTTGAACGCGGGGCGGGATATGAGTGCACGCCACCAATCCAGGAGCGACGGGCCGCCGTTCATCCGCTGGTCTCCTCCGCGCCTCGCCTGCGGGCAACCACGATCATGCTCTCGCCCCAACGCCGGGGCAAGAAGACGACACCTGAGACAGCTTGCAACCCGCCCGGCCCACCGAAGATGACTTTCTGCAGCGCGGCGGGCACGAGCGGAACATAGGGCACATCCCAGAACCCATCGGCGAAGGCACGCATCACGTGCATGCCGCCGGCTTCGCGCAAGAGGTCAAGCCACACTTCTGGCGGCTTGAGCGAGATGTGAGTCGGGTCCTGGTAGCCGATCCACCGATCCCCCTTCAACGGTCGCAGCAGCGATCCCAAGTTGGGAGTCGAAAAGAGCAAGAGGCCTCCCGGCCGCAGCACGCGCCCGAGCTCGGCGATGGCCAACTCGGGGCGTGGCAAGTGCTCGATGATGTGTTTGATGATCACCACATCGAACGACCCGCCCGCGAACGGCAGTCGCTCGGCGGAAGCAGCCTCGAGATGTGAGTGCGGCGCCACGGCGCGTGCCTCACGGAGCGCGTGGAGGTTGACATCCACCGCGGCCGTGTTGAAGGACCTCTCGAGTTGACCGACCAGATGGCCCAGTCCGCAGCCGACCTCCAACAGGGTGCCGCCTCGCCGTCCGTACCGCCGCGCCAGAAGCGCGTAGAAACGATTCGACCACCAATACTGCGAGTAGCGGGCGAAAGACACGCGCGCATAGGTGTGGGTGCGGAAATAGCTCTCGTCGAAAGCGCTCATCGCCGCCGTGCCACGTAGAAGCTGAAGGCTCCGGCCTTTGGCAAGCCTTCATCGAAGTATCGCGCCACGAGGCGCTCGGTGAGCGCCAGGTTGGCACGCCCGGGGGCCACGATCCACCGGCCGGTGAGCATGTGCGCCACGAGCGACGGCACGCCGCCCACATGGCCCCATTCAAGGGTCTGCATTGCACCCTTCGAGAAGTACTCCCAGCTGCGCTCGAGGCCAAACCCCGCTGCCTCAAGCCGCGCGCGCCAGGCCTGCACCGGCTCCAAGTGCTCGACGCGCGTCATGCGGCCGAACCATCGGCGATAGGCGCCGGCCAGGCTGCGCAGGCCAAGCGCATCCAGCCACCGGCCGATCGATAGGAAGCCCAGGTAGTTCGGGTTGGGAACACAGAAGATGAAAGGCGCGCCGGGGCGCAATACGCGCGCCGCTTCACGCAAGACCGCATCCAATTGCGAAATATGCTCGAGCACCGAGTTGCTCATTGCGCTGGCGAAGAACCTTGACGGGAGAGGGAGTCGCCCGCCGTCGGCCTGCACTACCAGGCGGTACCCGCCGCGGGCCGCCGCCTCGCGAACGATCGGTGATGGATCCAACCCACAGTCGAGCGGCCGGTCGAACGCAACCGAGGCAAAATGCCCGTCGCCGCAGCCGATATCCAGGACGGGACGCGGCAGCGGCAGTTCTTGATAGAAACGATCCTCGACCGCACGCACCAAGGCGCGGAAGTAGGGCAACACGTTGAGATGGCGGCGGAGGATGGCGCGCGGCGCGGGATCGGCCATGTCAGAGGCCTCGGCCGGCGGGCGCACCGCGCGCGGTCGAAATCTCGGCAAAGAGCTTTTCGTAAGCCTCGGCAACCGCGGCGGGCGAGAATGTGGCGGCCAGGTCAATCGCTGGCTGTGCATACTGCTTCGGCGACCGAAGCACCTCGATCAGCGCCCGCGCCAGGTCCGTCGGCGCACCCACTGGCACCACTTGGCCCATGTGGGTCAGCAGCACCGGCTGGCGAACGCCGGGCAGCCCGGAAGCCACCACCGGCGTCCCGCACATCATCGATTCGATCTGCACCAGCCCGAAGCTCTCCGTGCTGTTGATGCTCGGCAGCACGGTGACGGCGCAGGCCTTGAAGAACGCGCTCATCTCGCGCGGGTCGAGTGTGCCCAGGAAGCGCCACCGGTCGCCGAGCGCGGAGATCAACGGTGCGAGGCGGCGTGCGTAACTCTGTTCACCCAGCACGTTTTGATACTGTCCGGCGAAGAGAACTGTGAGATCGGGAAAGGCCTCCCTCACCGCCGGAAGCGCGGCGAGAAGGTATTCGACCCCCTTCTCGGTTGCCAGGCGCGAAGCCATCCCCACGATGGTGCGGCCGGCCAGTCCGTAGCGCATGCGGAAGGCCTCCACCTCGGCCGGCGCGGCCCGCACGACCTCTACCGGAGGCGGGATGACCTGCACCTTCTTCAGGTAGCGCGAGAGGAATGGCGAATGCTCCGCGTAGTCGCGGGTGTATGCAACGATGCGATCCGCGGCACGCGCCGCGAGGTGGTTGGCGAGATGGACCGCCTGATTTGCGACACGATTGAATGATGTCGGCGGCAGGCTGAGATCGCAATGATAGGTGAGGATCGTCGGGCGACGCAGGGCGCGGCCGCGCGCGGCAAGGCCCGGAGCATCGAACTGAGGCAGGTGGATGCTCAACGCATCGTGCGAGGCGGCCAGTCGTGTAGCCCACAGCCCCATGGCCGGCATGAGCACGCCCTTGCTCAGGCGCGCCATGACCCACGGGCGAACGATCTCCACGCCGCCGAGCGTCTCGCGCGCCGGCAGGTGTGCGTCGAAGCGCGAGGTAAGCACCGTCACTCGATGCCCGCGTGCAACCAGGGCCCGCGCCAGACGTTCGGCGTAGATCGTCAGGCCCGAAACGTGCGGGCGGTAGTAGGTGAGGGCAATCAGAATGCGCATGAGCAGTCGGTGGCCGACACGTCGTTCAGGCGGGCGGCGTCGCGTGCGGTTGGTGTCCGGCAGAGACACGCCCCACTTCTCGCATGAGACGCTCCAGCGTCTGTCCTTCTCGCGCGAGACCAATCAAGCCCAACACAATAACCCCCGCCGAATTGAGCACGTGGACCGAGATGGCATAGGCCAGCGCCGTCTCCGAATCGATGTGGATCACCCCCAGCGCGCCGACCACGGCCGCCTCATAGACACCGATCCCGCCTGGCGAGGAAGGGACCATCATGCCCAGCGCCGAACCCACCAGCGCAACCAGGCCCTGCCCAAGGGCGGCGGACGGTACAAAGGCGCGCAGCAGAACAGTGTACTCGACCAGCCAGATGAACCACGTTGCGGCCAGCAGAAGCATGGCTGGCAGCGCAGTGCGCCAATCGCGTAGCGCTTCCAGCCCATGCAAGAAGCTTTCCAGACGCTTGACCCAGCGCGCCGAGCGCGAAGCTGGGCTTGTGCGCACGCTCAGCCAGCGGATGAGCGGACGGCGCATCAGACCAGCTGCCAGCACGCCGACCACGCCAAGGCCTGTGGTAGCCAGAGTCCAGACAATCGTTCGCCCGCCCCACACTTGGCCGGCCACCTCCGGCAGTGCCAGCAACACTAGCCCGAGAATGCACACGAGGTCGAGCACTCTCTCCAGCACAACCGAGGACAATGCGCTGCTGGCAGTGATTGTCGACGCCTCACCCTCCCGTGGAGAGCCGGCCAGGACCGCGCGCGCCAAGTCCCCCAGGCGCAGAGGCAAGACGGCGTTGACCAAATAACCCACGTTGAGCACCCAGAATGCGCGCGCTGGGCGGATCCGCCCGCCCGCCAGCACGCGCCAGGCCAACCCGCGTACGATCATCGCCGCGAGAAGCAGCGCGGCCCCCGGAAGGAAGTACAGCCCATTGGCCCGTTGCCAGGCTGCGGCAAGATGCTCCAGGCTGACGACGCGCAACAGGAGCACCACCGCGACCAGGCTGAGGGCCAGGCCGGGCGCCCAGCGCAACGCAAGGCGCAGAGGGGCGCGTTCCTTCACCTCGGCACCTCATTGTTGCAGACCCACCGGCTGTGGAATCTTCCGGGCATTATTCCCCTTCGATGCGCAGGATGGCCATGAAGGCCTCCTGCGGAAGCTCGACGTTGCCCACCATCTTCATCCGCCGTTTGCCGCGCTTCTGCTTTTCGAGCAGCTTCTTCTTGCGGGTGATGTCGCCGCCATAGCATTTGGCCAACACGTCTTTGCGCAGCGGCTTGACATTGGCGCGTGAGATGACTCGCCCGCCGGCCGCGGCTTGAATCGGCACGGCATACAACTGGCGCGGGATGATCTCTTTAAGCTTGGTCACCAGGCGCTGACCCTTGTTGTAGGCCTGCTCGCGGTGGACGATCGAGGCGAGCGCGTCCACCGGTTCCTCGCTGATCAGAATGTCGAGCCGTACCAGATCTTCGACCCGGTAGCCCGCAAAGTGATAGTCGAGCGAGGCGTATCCACGCGTTCGCGATTTGAGCTGGTCGTAGAAGTCGATGATCATTTCCGAGAGGGGCAGCTCGAAGCGCAGCTGCACGCGGCCGGGTGCGGGGTACTCCTGGCCCGCAAAGGTGCCCCGGTGTTGGGTGACCAGGTCCATGACCGTCCCGTAGTACGTGTCGGGCGTGAAGACCTCGATCAGCATCCAGGGCTCGCGCACTTCGGCGATTTCGGTTTCGGGCGGCAGGTCGGCCGGTGAATCGATGCGCACCACGCGACCGTCGTGCAGAAGCACTTCGTATTCCACCGAGGGCGCCGTGGCGATGACGTCGAGATCGTATTCGCGTTCCAGCCGTTCCTGGAAGATTTCCATATGGAACAGGCCGAGGAAACCGCAGCGGAAGCCGAAATTGAGCGCCTGGGAGGTCTCCGGCTCGAAGACCAGCGAGGCATCGTTGAGCTGAAGCTTCTCAAGTGCGTCCTTGAGCGCGGCGTAGTCCTCGCCTTCCACCGGATACACCCCGGCGAAGACCATCGGCTTCACCTGGCGGTAGCCGGGCAACGGCTCGCTCGCCGGATTGGCGGTGGAGGTGATCGTGTCGCCGACCCGGCACTCGCGCACGGTCTTGAACCCGGTGGCCACGTAGCCCACCTCGCCCGCGCTCAGGCTGGTGTTCGGTCGCATGCCCGGCGAGAAGTGCCCCACCTCGATCGGGTCGAACTCCGCTCCGGTCGACATCAGCCGGAAGGAGTGCGCACGGTTGAGATCGCCTTCACGCACTCGCACGTAGGCCACCACGCCTTTGTAGGCATCGTAGTGCGAGTCGAAGATCAAGGCGCGGGTCGAGGCATCCGCCGAACCGGTGGGCGGCGGCACGCTGTGCACTATGGACTCCAGCACCGCCGGGACGTTTGTCCCATTCTTGGCGGAAATGGAGAGAATCGACTCACGCGCCACGCCCAGCAGGTGGACGATTTCTCCCGCTACCTCCTCGCTGCGGGCTGACGGCAAGTCGATCTTGTTCAGCACCGGGATGATTTCGAGATTCGATTCGAGCGCCAGGTACAGGTTGGCCAATGTTTGCGCTTCCACGCCCTGCGTGGCGTCCACCACGAGCAGGGCCCCTTCGCATGCGGCCAAGGCCCGGCTGACTTCGTACGCGAAATCCACGTGCCCGGGTGTGTCGATCAGGTTGAGTTCGTAGGTTTGCCCGTCGGCCGCCAGGTAGGACATGCGCACCGCCGAGGCTTTGATCGTGACGCCACGCTCGCGCTCGAGGTCCATGCTGTCGAGCACCTGCTCGGTCATATCGCGCTCGCTGACGGTTCCGGTCAGCTGCAACAAACGATCGGCCAGCGTCGATTTACCGTGGTCGACATGGGCAATGATGCAGAAGTTGCGGATGTGGGCGGTGTCCATGGGCCTCGGCGGCACACGATTCTCCCGCCGAGCGGCGGGAGGGAGAGGACTCGCATCAAGTATACCTGAGTTTCGGCCCGCCTCTTCAGACCTGGATCCGGTCGAGCCCGAGCAAAGTCACGAACTGTTCGATGGAATGCGGCGCTGCCTCCTGCCGAAGCCAGGCCAGAAACTCGACGTTGCCTGCCGGGCCGCGCAGCGGCGAGCGCACCAGTCCATGCGGCCACAAGCCCGTATGGGAGGCCGCGGTCAGCACCTCAACCAACACCGACTGGTGAACGGCGGCATCGCGCACCACCCCGCCCCGTTTGACCTGCGCCCGCCCGGCTTCGAACTGCGGTTTGATGAGGGCCACCACCTGGCCCTGCGCCGCAAGCCACGCCCGCAACACCGGCAGAAGCAAGCGCAGCGAGATAAATGAGGCGTCCACGGTGACCAGGTCGATTGCTTCCGGCAATCGGTCGAGGTAGCGGGCATTGGTTTCTTCCATCACGATCACCCGCGAATTGCTCCGCAATCGCCAGTCGAGGATGCCCTTACCCACGTCGATCGCGTACACCTTCGCCGCCCCGCGTTGCAGGAGGCAATCGGTGAACCCGCCGGTCGAGGCGCCCACATCTGCACATACGAGCCCCTGAACCTCAATTCCGAATTCCACAAGCGCCGCTTCGAGTTTCTCGCCGCCGCGCGAGACAAATCGCGGGGCCTGCTCGACCTCGATGCGTCGCCCCTCTGCGATTTGTTCCCCCGGCTGCATGCAGCGCTCGCCGTCCACCCGCACGTGGCCTTCGCGAATCAGCAGTTGAGCCTGCGAACGAGTCGCCGCCAGTCCGCGCTCAACCACCAGCATGTCGAGGCGCATGCGCCCGGTGCGGCTACTGCCGGCGGTCATGGTTGCCCTTCATGGGATGAGCGCCAGCACGCTAGCCGGCGATCCCGAGCCGCCGACGATGGGCAGCGCGCCCACGAATACCAGCGCCCCACGCGGCGGAAGGCGGCCAAGGTTGGCCAGGTTCTCGAGCACCACCCGCGGACGATCGAGCGCCTTGCGGCTGGCGGCGAAGCTCGCATCGAGCCCACCGTCCACCCCGTGCGTGTCGATGCCCAGGCCCGCGATGCCGCGCTCGTCGACGAGACACTCGACCGCTTCGAGCGAAAAGCCGGGAAAATGCATGCGCCCGACACCGTCCTGGTTGAGGAATCGATCCGGGTCGGGCCAGCGCGCCTCCCATCCGGTGCGCAGCACGACGAGCGCGCCGCGAGGTATACGGCCATGCCGGCGCTCCCAGGTCAACACATCGCGCCGTGTGAGCAGGTAGTCCAAATTCAGGCGGGCGGCCCGCGTCTTGTCGATGAGCAACGCCGGCAGGACGAACATGCTCGCCGGCAACTCATCCACCGACGCGCCGCGCGCTGTGTATGCCCGCGGAGCAACCAGATGGGTCCCGCTGTGCTCGCCAAGCGTGATCCGCTGCAAGAGGAAACCATTCGCGGCGTAGGAGGCAACTGGCTCGATGGAAGGATACGGATCGCCCGGCCAGACCGGGATGGCCTCGTGCAATGGGTGGGTCAGCGAAACGACTCGCGCCGCACGGCGACCGCTCACCGCGCTCCCGGGCGCCGGTCGCGTTTTCGCCCCTTGAGTGGATCTCGCCATCGCCCGTCGCTCCTCCGCCGAATGCTCCTGACCGCGACCTGCTCGCGCTCCCAGAGAGTATAAGTCCGCCGGCACCAAGCGCGCAGGCCTTGGTGAAACGGGCCGCCCGCACCCCTCGCATCCGGTGCGCAGTGCGGGTGTTATACTCTCAAACCTCATCCAGGCAGTCCGAATTCCCCTCAATTCCCCGCCCGAGGGCGTGGAAGGCGACCCCCAAGGAGAGGACGCGTGCGCAGACGAGTTGTCATTACGGGCATGGGCTGCATTACACCGCTGGGCAACGACCTTGCCTCAACCTGGGACGCTATTGGCAGCGGACGGTCGGGCGTCGGGCCGATCACCTTGTTCGATGCCTCGGACCTGGAAACGCGATTTGCCGCCGAGGTCAAGGGCTTCGACCCGGTGGCCCACTTCGGGCGCAAAGATGCCCGGCGCATGGATCGCTACGCGCAGTTTGCGATGGTCGCCGCGCTGCAGGCCGTGGCCGCCGCGCGACTCCAGATCACGGACGCCAATCGCGATGACATCGGCGCCTACATCGGCACGGGTATCGGCGGCGTCGCTACGCTGATCGAAGGCGTCGAGACCCTGCGCACAAGCGGCGCGCGCCGCGTGAGCCCCTTCCTTGTGCCGCTGATGCTGCCCGACAGCGGCGGCGCGCAAGTGGCCATCCATCTCGGCATTCGCGGGCCGAACCTGGCGATTGTTTCCGCCTGCGCCACGGGCGCCAATGCCATCGGCGAAGCGGCCGAAGTCATCCGCCGCGGCGCGGCCGAGGTGATGCTGGCGGGCGGGGCGGAGGCGGGCATCGTGCGCGTGGCCCTGGCCGGGTTCAACGTGATGAACGCGCTTTCGCGGCGCAACGACGCGCCGGAGCACGCCTCGCGCCCCTTCGACCTGCACCGCGATGGTTTCGTCGCGGCGGAGGGGGCCGGCGTGCTGGTGCTCGAATCCCTCGAGCATGCACGCGCGCGCGGCGCCGAGATCCTCGGCGAACTGCTCGGCTACGGGGTCAACAACGACGCCTATCACATTTCGGCCCCCTCCGAGGATGGCTCCGGCGCCGCGCGCTGCCTGAGCTTAGCCCTCAAGGATTCCAGGCTCCCGCCGACCGAGATTGGCTACATCAACGCGCATGGCACCAGCACGCCGCTCAACGACCGCAGCGAGACGGCCGCCATCAAGCGCGTGTTCGGCCAGGCCGCGCACCACACGCCGGTTTCGTCGACCAAATCGATGACCGGACACCTGCTCGGCGCAGCCGGCGGCATCGAAGCCATCTTCAGCCTGCTCGCCATCCGCGACGGACTTCTACCGCCCACCATCAATTACGAGACGCCGGACCCGGAGTGCGACCTGGATTACGTCCCCAACCAGGCGCGGCGCGTCGCCATCCGCCACGCCATGTCCAACTCCTTCGGCTTTGGCGGGCACAACGCGTGCCTGGTCTTCGGGCCCGCGCCGCACGAGGCCTAGCCCCCCATGGCCCGCTACGCTCACATCACCGGCTGGGGCATGAGCGTGCCCTCGCGCGTGCTCACCAACGAGGAGTTGGCGCGGACGGTCGACACCACCAGTGAGTGGATTGTCGAACGTACGGGCATCCGCGAACGGCGTGTGGCTTCGCCCCAGCAGACCACCGCCTCCCTGGCCACCGATGCGGCGCTCAAGGCGCTGGCTGCTGCCGGTCTCTCGCCGCGCCAGGTGCAGCTCATCATCGTCGCCACCTCCTCGCCTGAGCACATCTTCCCGGCCACCGCCTGCCTGGTGCAGGATAGGATCGGCGCTTCTTCGGCCGGCGCCTTTGACCTCTCGGCCGCGTGCACCGGATTCGTTTACGCGCTGAGCGTGGCCTCCCAAATGATCCAGACCGGCGCCTTCGAGAACGCGCTCGTCATCGGCTCCGAAACACTCTCACGCATCGTCAACTGGAACGACCGCTCGACGTGCGTTCTATTCGGCGACGGCGCGGGCGCGCTCGTGCTTCAATCCAGCTCGCGGCCGGGCGGCGTGGTCGCCTTCAGCATGCACTCCGACGGCTCGGGCGGCGATCTGCTTTCGCTGCCCGCCGGCGGCAGCCGCTTTCCCGCCACACACGAAACGATCGACCAGGGGCTGCACTTCGTCAGCATGAACGGCCGCGAGGTGTATCGCTTCGCGACGCGCGTCATGGCCACGGCCACACGCGAGGTGCTGGCCAAGGCCGGCTACGTGCTGGCAGAGGTGGACCTGATCATCCCGCATCAGGCTAACCAGCGCATCATCGAGGCCGCCGCCAAACAATTGCGCGTCTCGATGGACCGCTTCTTCGTGAATGTCGATCGCTACGGCAACACCTCGACTGCCTCGATCCCGATCGCAATCTGCGAAGCCTTCGCCGCCGGCCGCTTGCACGTCGGCGACCGCGTGGTGCTGGTCGGCTTCGGCGCCGGCCTCACCTGGGGCGCGGCACTTCTGCAATGGGTTGCTCGCGCGCCCGTGCCCGCCGCGCGCTGGCGCCTCTCCGGCCGCTTCATCTTCCGTGCGATGGCCTGGCTGCGGTCGGCCCTGCGCCGCCTGTCGCGTCGCATCGAAGCCTTCTTCTTGGGGGAGAGGGGCGATACGGGCCGGCCCTAAGCTCGGTCGTTGCGTTGGCTGCCGATCCTCCGGCGAGTGCTGCAAACGCGTCGTCGGTGGCGACAATCAATGCAGGACCGAGCGGCCTTCAGCGTTCTTGGCCCTGATAGCCACACCCCCGAAGGGCGATCCCCTCCCCAGAGGCTGGGGATTCGATAGACCCGGACTTCGGCCCTCGGTCCGATGAGACTTCTCCGGTCTCGCGGTGCGCGGTCATCCATTGCTGGCGCAAACCCCAGGCCGCGCATCCGGCACGGCCTAGGCAAATGGGCGAGAGTCGTGTAGAATCAAGGGACAACATACGACGTTCGGAGGCAGATTTGGCAAACACACGCTCGGCAATCAAGCGCATTCGCAGCAATGAGCGGAAGCGCGTTCGCAATCGCACGGTTCGCAGCCACGCACGCACCGCCGTAACCACCGCGCGCACCGAACTCGAGAGCGCCGGCGGCAAGCAGGCGGAGGCCAAGGTTAGCGAGGCTGTCCGCCAGCTTGACCGCGCGGCCGCGAAGGGGATCATCCACAAGAACAACGCCGCCCGCCGCAAGAGCCGCCTGATGAAGCGGCTTCACAAGGCAGGCAGCGCCAAGCCGGCCTAGCCGGCCCGCTGGTCCGGTCGCGGTCAAGCAGAGTTCTCGGCATGGCGAGCCCCCGCACGCGGGGGCTTTTTCATGCACCGGGGGGCGCGGCCGGAGTGGGGTTGTTTATAATGCCGCTGGCGGTCAGACGATGTTCGAGACGGAGCTGAGCCAGGTCGCGCACGTGATAACCAGCCACTTCCAGGCGCGTGGTCTGCCCGAGGCGCCGACGGTGGAATGGGCGGCCCTGCCCTTTGCCGGAACCTGGGGCGCGGCCACTTCGGCCTGTCTCAAGGCGGCCGCCGCACTCGCACGCCGTGAAAAGAGCGGCGGATCAGTGCCCGTGCTAGCTCAGAGGCTGGCTGAGGAAATCACGGCCTTGCTCAGCCTGCCCCCCGTTTTCATCCGCGCCGAAGCCGTTCGCGGTTACATTAACCTGCACTTCGACACGCAGCGCTACGCCCAGGCCGTGGTCGAGACCGTCCTGCGCAGCGGCGAAGACTTCGGGCGGGGCGCAGCGAGGGGCGAGCGCGTGATGGTCGAATACGCGCAACCCAACACTCACCATTCGTTTCACATTGGCCACTTGCGCAACGCGGTGCTGGGTGAGGCCCTGGCCCGCTTGGTGCAGTTTGCCGGGTTCGAGACCATACGGGCCAGCTACCCCGGCGACATCGGGCTGGGTGTCATGCGCTGCGTGTGGGGCTACCAGAAGCTGCACGCCGGTCAGGAACCCGCGGGTGTGATGGAGCGCGGGCGATGGTTGGCGCAGATCTATACCGAAGCCACCGCTCTTCTGGAAGAGAAGCCGGGCGAGAGCGCCGCCGAGCGCGAGCAACGGCTGCGCTACGAGGCCGAGGTCAAGGAGATGTATCGCCTGTGGGATACGGGCGATCCCCAGGTGCGCGAGCTGTGGCGGCGCACACGCCAGTGGAGCCTCGACGAGCTGGCCGCCATCCTCGAGCTGCTCGACATTCACATCGAAGTCTTCTTCTACGAGAGTGAGGTAGACGAGCCGAGCAAGGTCATCGTCGACGAGCTCATCGCGCGCGGCATCGCCGACGACGAACGGGCCAGCGGCGGGCCGGTGATCGTCCGCGTGGATGAAAAGCTCGGACTGAAGAACGACACCTACCGCACGGCGGTCATCTTGCGCAGTGACGGCACCAGCCTCTACCTGACCAAGGACCTGGCGCTGGCCAAAACCAAATTCGAGCAATACGCCGTCGATCGCTCGATCTACGTTGTGGACGTCCGTCAGAGCCTGCACTTCCAGCAAGCTTTCAAGATCCTCGAGCTGTGGGGTTTCCCGCAGGCCGCCAAGTGCTACCACCTGGCTTACGAGATCGTCACCCTACCCGAAGGGACGATGTCGGCCCGCAAGGGTCGCGTCGTCTACTTCCAGGATGTCGCCGACGAAGCGGTGCGCCGAGTCGAGGCGATCATTGCCGAGAAGAATCCGGACCTGGCCGGGCCGCAGCGCCAGGCGGTAGCGCGTGCGGTGGGTCTGGGCGCTTTGCGCTACGCCATGCTGAGCATCGACAACGTCAAGCAGATTACTTTCGATTGGGAAAGCGCACTGAGCTTCGACGGTCAGGCGGCACCCTACATTCAATACGCACACGTGCGCGCGGCTAGCATCCTGGCGCGCGCCGCCGGCGCTCCGGCCGCGGCCTGGGCGGAACACGACTTGCACCCGGCGGAGGTGAACCTGATCGAGGCGGTGGCCCGCTTCCCGGGCGAGGTTCAGCGCTCGGCGCAAGACTACAAGCCCCTGCATATGGCAAACTACGCTTACGCTCTGGCCAAGGCCTTCACCGATTTCTATCAGCAGTGCCCGGTGTTGCAGGCCGAACCGGTAACCCAAGCCGCCCGTCTGGCGTTGGTCTCGGCGGCCAAGCAAGTGCTCCACACTAGTCTGGGCTTGCTCGGATTGCAGGCGCCCGATAACATGTAAGCGCCGGGCCCTCGCACAAAGCGTGGAGGGCGCGGCGGCTCGTCCATCACCTGGCAGTTAGAAGGAGAGCGATGACCAAAAAGCATGTTCTCATCATGGGCGCGGCCGGCCGCGACTTCCACAACTTCAATCTGGTCTACCGCAACAATCCGGATTACGAAGTGGTGGCCTTTACCGCCACGCAGATCCCCAACATCGAAGGCCGCGTGTATCCGACGGAACTTGCCGGCAAGCTGTACCCAAAGGGCATCCCCATCTATCCCGAGAGCGAACTGCTCTCGCTTATCGCGTCTCTCGCGGTTGACGAAGTCGTCTTCGCTTACAGCGACGTCTCTCACGAGACGGTAATGCATCATGCCTCGGCCGTCATCGCGGCGGGCGCCGATTTCCGTTTGCTCGGCGCGCGGGCCACGCAACTTAAGTCCACTCGCCCGGTAGTCTCGATCTGCGCCGTGCGCACCGGCTCAGGCAAGAGCCAGACCACGCGCGCTGTATCCGGCGTGCTGCGCGATCTGGGATACAAAGTGGCCGCCATCCGCCATCCAATGCCTTACGGGAATCTCGTGGCGCAGGCCGTGCAGCGCTTCGCAGACATGGACGACTTGGATGAATACAACTGCACCATCGAGGAACGCGAGGAATACGAACCGCACCTGATGCAGGGTGTAATCGTGTTTGCCGGCGTGGACTACGAGAAGATCCTGCGTCAGGCCGAGCAGGAAGTGGACATCGTCCTGTGGGACGGCGGCAACAACGACCTGCCCTTCTTGGTCAGCGACCTGCAGATTGTGGTGGCCGACCCGCATCGCCCGGGCCACGAATCCCGGTACCATCCCGGCGAGGCCAACGTGCGCGCCGCCGACGTTTTGCTCATCAACAAGGTGGATACCGCCAACGCGGAAAGCACGCTGACCGTCCGCGAGAATCTGCGACGCCTCAACCCGCGAGCCACGCTGGTGGAAGCCGCCTCGCCGCTGTTCGTCGATGATCCGGCCGCAATCCGCGGCGCCAAGGTGCTGGTCATCGAGGATGGCCCCACCCTAACCCACGGCGAGATGGCCTATGGCGCGGGCTGGATGGCCGCCCGACGGTTTGGCGCGGCCGAGATCATCGATCCGCGACCGTACGCGGTTGGCTCGATTGCCCGAACTTACGAGAAATACCCCACCACCGGCGCCGTGCTACCGGCCATGGGCTACTCGGCCGAGCAGATCCGCGAACTGGCGCAGACCATCAACAATGCGCCCGCCGACCTGGTGCTCATCGGTACCCCGATCGACCTGGGACGGCTGATCAAGATCAACAAACCCACCCAGCGCGTGCGCTATGAACTCCAGGAGATCGGGCAGCCCACGCTCAGGGAGATCCTGACCGAGAAGTTCGGACCCAAGGGCGGCGCGGCAAGAAAGACGAAGTGACCCGCCTCGAAGGGATGCCTGTCCGGCGTGACGCAGAATGGATCTTCGGTGCGACTTGAATGGGATGGCAAACGCGCGGCCGTGCCTCCGGCCGCCCGCCTCGCACGAACGGCGGAAGTGCGCCGCACACCGGACGAGGTGCTCGCCCCTGAGCCCAACCGGCTGATCCTCGGCGACAACCTACTCGCCATGGCCGCCCTTCTCCCACAGTGGGAAGGGCGGCTCCGCTTAATCTATGCCGATCCGCCGTTCGGCACCGGCAAGGGGTTCACGCGCCGCGTTGGAAGCGGCGAAGATTCACGACGTCCGGAGGAGTGGCGGCTGGCCGAGGGCTATTCGGACGCATGGGAAGGGCCGGACGCGTACCTGGAACACCTCTATCCGCGCCTCGTGCTCATGCACCGCCTGCTTGCCGAAGACGGCAGCCTGTATTTGCATCTCGATTGGCGCACCGTGCACCACGCTCGCCTGCTTCTCGACGAAATCTTCGGCCCGCAGCAAATTCTCAACGAGATCATCTGGGTCTATCACGGCCCGTCGCCGGTGCGGACCTACTTCAACCGCAAGCACGATACGCTCCTGGCTTACCGCAAAGGACGCCACCACGTGTTCAACGCGGACGAGGTGCGCATCCCATACGATGAATCCACGCGGCGCACCTTCGCCTCCTCGGCCAAAGCCGGGTTCGGGCGGACGCCGGATCTTGACCGCGGCAAAGTGCCGGAGGACTGGTGGTACTTCCCCGTCGTTGCGCGGTTGCACACGGAGCGCACGGGCTACCCGACGCAGAAGCCGGAAGCGCTTCTCGAGCGCATCTTGCGTGCCTCGAGCGGGCCCGGCGATTGGGTGGGGGATTTCTACTGCGGGTCCGGAACAACGCTACGCGTGGCCGAGAGCACAGGCCGCCGCTGGATCGGGGCCGACCTCTCTCCTCAAGCGGCCCAGGTGTGCCAGCGGCGCATGACCCTGGCCCAAAGCCAAGGGTTCGCGGTCGAAGAGGCGCTCAGCCCACAGGCGGGCGGATCGGCCGACACCGCTTCTCGGCTGTCCGTTGGCTCCCTACAAGTGCGCAGCGAGGTGGACGGGGCGGAGGTTCGCCTGCAGCTCGAAACCATGACCCCGTGTGAGCCGCAAGGCTTCCCTATTTCGCTCGACTACTGGGAAGTTGATTTCAACTATCAGCCCCCTGTCTTCCGCAGCACGTCCCAGGCCGCACGCCCGTGGCGCCGCGGCTTGGCCCCTCTCAGCCTCAGTCACCGCTACCCACAACGCGGCACGCATCGCGCCAAAGTGCGCGCAGTGTGTGCCTCGGGCGAGACGGCCGAGGCGGAAATCCCAATTGAAGTTTAACGAATAGTTAGGCTTTGCGGCCGGTCTCAGGAACGTCGAGACGGTAGCCCATCCCGCGGATGGTCTTGAGGTAGCGCGGATGCTCGGGGTCGGCTTCGATCGTCTGGCGCAGCCATGAGATGTGCACGTCCAGCGTGCGCGTGTCGCCCGTGTAGTCTGTATCCCACACGGCCTTGAGCAGGAACTTGCGCGTGAGCAGTTGTCCCGGGTGATGAATGAAGACATCCAGCAGACGCGCCTGCTTGGGCGTCACGCGCGCTTCGCGGCCGGCGCAGGCCACCTTGCGCTGCATCAGATTGAGTTTGATCGGGCCCACCTGCTGCCAGCTGTTTTCGTCGCCAGGGAGCAGCCGCTGGACGGCATTCAGCAATTTGCGTGGGGTAAAAGGCGGCGTGAGGACAATGCTGGCGCCGGCCTGGGAGGGGTCATCGATTTCGGAGCGGGTGATGAGTACAAGCGGACAGCCGTCGAGCTTGGCATGGAGTGTCCGCGCCAGCCTAACCCCGCTCGTGCGCAAGGAGATGGCGTCCAGCACGACCACGTCCGGCATCGTGGATTTGGCGCGCTCAATAGCCTTGCGTGGGGCGTTCTCGACCATGAGCGCAAAGCCCTTCTTCAAGAGCGCAGAACCGTGCGAGGGCACGGTTGTTCGGTCGCTCTCAATGAGAAGTATCTTGGCAGAACTCATGGTCGCATGTTTGAGTGAGGCTGGTGCCGCCCGTTCATCGCTGACACTCGGGCGTGCACGTGGGGCGCATTATATACTGAGTATGCGCGCAACCGCAAGTCGCACGATTGCATGAGACGTGTGGATGAGCCACCAGTCGCCGCACATGGTTTTCATCGGGCCCCTTCGCCAAGATTACGTCATCGGCCCGCACAAGGACGTTTACTTCGCGCAGCCCGGGGGCGGTGCGATGTACGCGGCCGTGGGCGCACGATTGTGGGGCTCAGACCCGCTGGCCCTCGTCAGCCGGGTCGGTGAGGATTTTCCTCAGAGCTGGCTGAAGCAGCTTCAATCGCACGGCATCTCGTGCGAAGCGGTGCACGTCGTAGCCGGTGCTCCGCCAAGCCAGGCCTTCTACGAATACCGCAGCGACGGGGAAGTCAACGAGCGCGAACCGCGCCTGGCGTGTGTACGCCGCGGCGTGGCCATGCCCAAGGAGCTGCTCTCGTTCACCCCTGCGGGGGCAGATGAAGACGTGCGCGACAGGTTCACGCCGCTCGCCATCCGGCCCGAGGACCTTGCGAGTGCCCACCGGCAGGCACGCGCGGCCTACCTGGCCCCGGCCCACATCGTCACTCACCAGACATTGCCCGCGTCACTGCACAGCGGGGGCACGACGACAATTGCGCTCTCTCCCTCGCCGCGCTACCTCCAGCCCACCTCACTCCACCTGCTGCCCTCCCTGCTCCAAGGCATCAACCTCTTGTTGCTCAATGAACGAATGGCGCGCGGGCTGTACCACGAATCAACACGCGACTTGGGGGAGATAGCGCGCCGCTTGGGCGGCTACGGCTGCCCACTGGTGGTTGTGATGGAGGAGTCGGGCAGCCAAGTCATGTACCACGTCGGTAATTCTTCGCCCATCGCCATCCCCGCCTACCCGGCGGTGCGGCGCAACCCGGTGGGCGCGGAGGGGGCATTCGCGGGAGGCTTCTTGGCCGGTTGGCACCTCACTTACGACCCGCTCCAAGCCGTCCTCTACGGCAACGTATCGGCCTCGCTCAGCGTCGAAGGGCCGGGCGCGTTGTTCGCGCTTTCGCGCATGAAGGGGCTGGCCGAAGCCCGGTTGGAGTGGTTGAGGTCGAAAGTGAAGGGGGCGATGGGATGAAGGGGTCAGACTGTGCCGCGCGCCACATCCGTCACCAATTCCACTTTACAAGTAACAAGAAGGGCACAGTTGGACGATCCAAACTCAAGGTAAACGAAGACTGCACCTGAGAATGGTCATGCGATGAGGCTATAGTCGGCGCATGGCAACAGACGTGGGGGATAGGCCTCTAAAGGCTGAGTGTTTCGGCATGCTCGTAGGAAATCAGCTCGCCATCGCGAGTGGCAAGGTATCCCTCTTCTTTGTGAGATCGATCGCTGAGTAGTGTGGCCGAGTAAGGTTGAAACTCCTCCTTGACTTGGGCAAGGATCCTGATCTCACTTGGCGAGAACAGGGACACATCTGGCGAGTGCAATGCAATCAGAACCTCCCCCAGGTAGTCATTGAAGGGTCGTTCTTCAATTGATATGGCTTTCTCCTGCTCATGCAGCGCGGCTAGAAAGGATGTGTACCCGTCGGGGGCGGGGCCATAGGGAAGGTGAGCGTAGCGGGCACCCGTTATTGAGACTGTGTATTCCTTGAAGTGTTTGAAGTCGGCATAGAAGAGGAGTTTGTTTAGCTTTGTCTTCACGACCTCGGTCTTCGTGCATAAGAAGAGGATCGCATTGAACAGCTTGTCAATATCAAGCTTCCGGTAGCCAGTATATATATCGGGTTTGTGCTGCCCGAAACGCTCCTCGCACAGCTTTCTGAGTTCGGTATCGTCTTGCTCGAGGCGCTTTCTCAAGGTTGAGAGGAGGCGGTCGAGCTTGCTCTGGGCAATAGAGGTCGCATTGGCTTCGCCAAGCCGCATTAGATTGCGGGGATCCATCGCGAGCATTAGGGCCCTGTCATGGGCCTCGTCCTGCAGAGCTCCGTTCTCGTACCGGCTGAGTGTCGCCCCTCCCCAACCCAAGAGCGCGGCAAGGTCACTTTGGCTCAAGCCCAGAGATTCCCGGAATCGGCGAATCTGCTCGGGCTGGATCATGCCGTGGCGACCGCGGTATTCTCGATACGCAGCATCCACGGGGTCGGCAGAGTCATCTGGTGGATCTGACTCCTTCCGGCAGGTTTGACACATGAGGACTGACACATCGATCGAAACGGTTTCACCCTTAATATCATATTGGACAGTCTTTTGAGTCGCGACAAGGTCACGCTCTTGCTCGCAATGTGGGCAAAAGCCTCTCATTGCGGTCCTCCTCTATTCTGGACCCAAGCGGTCTATTTGTCTTTGAATGGATACGTGAGGGGCGCCTCGGCGGCGTGAAAGGACAAACAGATCGGAACCTCGGATGAGCCACTCTCTGCGATCTTCAACTTTATGTAGATCTCGGTTGCGCCGATGGTCTTCCCAAAAACCCAAAGGTATCCGGAGCGATTGTGGTCAGGCTGGGGTCCCGAAAAGTAATCGAGAACTGACAAGTTTAAAATTTCGTCCTTGCAGTTGCTTCTCGTAAGACCGAGGCTAAGCAAGGTTCGGTCGGTCTTGTCGCGGTCGACGAAGGAGATAGGCGTCGAAGCGGCAATTCTCTTGAATCGGCGCAAGAATTTCCGGACCTCGTCCCTGTCCGCCTCTGCCAATCAAGGCTCCTGCGAAGGCCAAGTGGATTGGAGACATTTCAAGTCTTCATATCATAAAGTAACACCAATAATGACACTATATCACTGGATACTGTATTGTCAAGGGTTAGTGTCCCCCCCTTTATGCGGTCCGCGCAGCTTGCTGCCCTGGACCCCCACCCTCACATCCACCGCCCACGCCTCTTGGGCGGTCACGATCAACGGGTTGACCTCGAACTCGAGCAGCTCCGGGTGCGCTAGCATGAGCCCTTCGATGGCGGCCAGCGCATCGAGAATGTCCTCCCGGTTTGCCGCGCGAACCCCGCGCACCCCCGCCGACCGGCGGCCGGCCCAGGTCCGCGAGAGCATTACCTGTGCCTCCGCCAGAGTCACAGGCGCAAGCGCAAAGGCCACGTCCCCCATTCCTTCGACCTCCTTGCCGCCGCTACCGAACATGAGCAGCGGGCCAAACTGGGGATCGCGCACGGCACCCACAATCACTTCCTGACCGGCAGGCGCCATCGCCTGAACCAGCACACCCTGCCACGATCCCTTACCCGCGCGGGCTTCGACCTCGTGCCGCATGTGCCGATAGGCCTCGCGCACTTCGCCCTCATTGGCCAGGCCCAATGCGACGCCGCCGGCCTCGGACTTGTGTGTCACCTTTTGGGCCACCGCCTTGAGAGCCACAGGCCAACCGACGTGCATCGCTGCCTCGGCGGCCTGGGCTTCATCGACGGCGAATTGCCATGTCGGGCAGTGCAGGCCGATCGCTTGAGCCAGCTCGATCGCCGCGATCGCCTCCGACTTCTCTGTTGGCGTATGGGTCAGCTTTTCTTGCGCAAGATCCGCAGCGGTACTCAACCTGCTCGCGAGGGTTTCCCCTCGTGGTAGTTGAATGGATGCGCGGCGCCAAGCCGCGGAGATGGCGAGCACGGCCTCGGAGGGGTATCCGCATTCCATCACGCCTGCCTCGCGCAGCCGCGCGCGGGCAGCCGCGGCCGAGGCTCCGCCCATGATGCACACGGCCGCCGGTTTGGCAGCCGTGCGCAAGACGGCGGCGAGTGCCTCAGCGACCGCGACCACGTCATGCATCGGCGGCGGGACGATGGTCACGATCAATGCGTCCGCCGCGGCCTCTCCGAGCAGCAGGCGCGCGCACTCGGCGTGCTCGGCCGCGCCGGCCGAGGCCAGCATGTCGATCGGATTGCCATGTGCCGCTGCAGGCGGTAGCCGTGCGGCGAGCTGGGTTCGCGTGCCGGCTGAGATCTCCGCCAGCTCAAGGCCGTTCTCCACCAGCAGGTCGGCCGCCATGACGCCCGGTCCACCAGCGTTGGTCAGGATCGCTACGCGCGGCCCGGCGGACGGTTTCAGGTGGGCCAGCCCACGCGCCAGTGCGATCATTTCCTCCACCGTGTGTGCCCGCAGAATCCCGCACTGGGCGAAGGCCGCCTCCACTGCACGATCGCTCGAGGCGAGCGCGCCGGTATGTGAACGTGCCGCGCGCTGCCCCTCGGCCGACCGACCCACCTTGAGCGCCACGATGGGTTTGACCTGCGCCACGGCGCGGGCCGCCGCGAGGAAGCGTTCGCCGTCTTGAATGCCCTCCAGGTAGAGGGCGATGGCACGCGTGTGCGGGTCATGGGCGAGCGAGAGCAGCGCTTCGGCCTCGCCCACGTCGGCCTGGTTGCCCAAACTGATCACGCGCGAGAAGCCCCACCCTTCGAGCAATGCCCGGTCGAGCATGGCCGAGCAGGTTGCGCCCGAATGTGAAACGAAAGCGATCGACCCGGCCATGTCGTCGCGCGTGGGCAGAAAGGTCGTATCCAGCGGCAGATGTGTGTCAACCACACCAATGCAGTTAGGGCCGATGAGTCGTATACCACACTCGCGCGCGACAGCTTGGAGTTCCACCTCGAGCCGTTCGCCTACTTCGCCGCATTCGCGAAAGCCGCCGGATTCGACGATGACGGCCCGCACACCGGCCTGCGCAATCTCGCGCAGCGCGTCCGCAACTTTGGCCGCCGGCAGAAGGATAAGGGCCAAGTCCACCGGGCGCGGAACCGCGCTTACCGCCCGGTGTAACGTGCGCCCCTCCCATTCCCCGCCCTCCGGATGGACTAGGTAGACCGGTGCGGGTGACTTGCGCACGACGTTGCGTGCAAGTCCATACCCAAGGCGCGTCGGATCGCGTGAGACGCCAATCACAACGATGCCTCGCGGGAAGAAGAAGTCCCGAAGAGGATCGGGCGGGAGCGGGCCCGCATCAGTCATTGTTTATCCTTCGGCGCAAGGCAAGTCCGTTCGCGAAGCTCACCATGTCACCTCGAGACGACCCTCTTTAGGGATGGTCACATTCAATCGATACAGGCCGTCCCCGCTTGGCTGGCACGCGACGGGGTGGCCATTGAACGTCGCGGAGCGCGGCGGGGCCGGCAATCGCAGAATGAGACTGCCCGACCCTGTGCGCCCAAGCTGAAGTCCGAGCGCCATTTTGTGCGTCGAGGCGCGCCAACTCGAGACCTCGCTTCCTTGCGTGAAGTACAACGTGCTACCCACGAGGGCGGGTCCATCGCTCGCCCCGCGCACCGCGACCAGGCATACGCCGTGAGCCGGTATCGATCCAAGTGCGAGGGTGCCCGTGTGTGGTGGAATGTAGCGCTCGTCCCAGAACGAAAAGGCCTCGGCGTGTTCCGGCAACCCGAGCGCGCGTAAGTCGAGACTCGCACGGATGGCTGACTCGCCCCAATTGAAGCGGGCGACCACATGCCATTCGCCCAACGCACCATGGCACGCGAGGACGGCCGTGTGAGGATCGCGGTCCACATCCCACCCCATGACGCGCGCGGCGCGCGGGTTGGCCGGCACGAGCGCCTGAACGAGGCGCAGGCTCGCTTGCGAGAGTTCATTCAAGTCATCGGAAATCAGCAGCGCGCCGCCGGAGAGGGCGATGGCGGTGGCCAGGCTGCGCCTCTCGTCGAGGTTGAGCTTCGTGTGCGTGTCGCGCGCCAGGAGGCAATCCGGGTCGTTCCACCACCAGCGACGGTGCAGCATCGCCCGCGTGAGGGTATTTCGAATTGCGTTTCGCGCCGAGGGAAAGGTCGGATCACTCCGGATCCACGCCGATATCGGGCGGAAGGTCGGGTGCCAACGGAAGTCGACGTCCGTCCCGATGCGCATCGCATCGAAGATGCCGATGCCCGAGCCCAGCGGGCAGCCGCAGCCGAGCAGGAATGTCTCTTCGCCGGCGGCCGCGCGCATGGCTTCCAGCGCGCGGCGCAGCGCCTGGGCGCGGGTTACCGTGCGGTCGGCCCGTCGTGCGTCCAGAGCCGAGGCATAGAGAAAATCGAGCTTGAGATAAGGGAAGCCCCATTCGTGCGCCGCCATGCGGATGAGGCCGGCCGCGTGCTCGGTCGCCTCCGGCTGCGTAGCGTCGAGCCCCCGCCCCCACTTGAACCAGACCAGCCCGGCATTCGCCGGCCGGCCCCAGCGGCCGCGCATCCACCAACCCGGCTTGCTGCGCATGATGTGCGCACTCGGCTTTGCGATCAGCGGCGCGAGCCATAGTCCTGGAATAAATCCTTGAGCGCGAATGCCCTCGGCCACCGCGTGCATGTCGCGCGGGAACTTGGCATTCCGCTCGTTCCAATCCCCAACGTCGGCCTCGAACCCATCATCGAGCTGGACAAGCTTCACCGGCAGCTGATCGCTCAGACGAGCAGCCGCGGCCACGTTCCTCTGAAGATCCTCATCCGTAACGCGGGTAAAGTATTGGTACCACGAACACCAGCCGAACGGCGGCTCACGCGTTGTGAGCGCGTGGTTCTCGCGTGCCACCCAATCCAGGTATGCTTCGAAAACCTCCTCGCCCGCGGCTTGCTGCAGTCCAACGTACGCCCAATCGCTCGCAATCTCATCGCCCGGGTTCAGTAAGACCCCATCGAGTTCTGCGGTCATCATGACGCTCGGCGAGAGGCGATCGAGCCATGCCTCCACGGACCCGAACTGCTCGCGCTGCGAGAGAAAACCGAAGATCAGGGCGTTGCCCGTCGCCGGGCTGCGCAGCACCGAAAACATGTCGGAGCGGAAGTGACCTCTGTCCGTCGGCCAGGGCGCCGCTGCGCCGGCGTGCATCGGCACATTGACTGGGCCCAGGCGCGGTCCGGGTTGCCGATCCTCTTCGCCGAGCGCGCCGGCGAAGCTCCAGCTCTGCCATCCGTTCACGTAACAGCGCATCTCACGCGGATCGGGGTCGAGGCGCAGGGCCCCGGGGGCAACAGCGCGGACGGGAGCGCGGAAGACATCGAATGGACGCAGACTCTTCGCGGGCATCATGGCTGCCGGGCCGACGCGTCCAATGATGAAGCGATCACATTGGATCGTATGCAGGGAGTTGTTGACCAGCGTCAGGCGGATGAGGCACGCCGGGTGCTCCCCGAGGAGCGCGAACTCGCCGCGCAATGCCACTCCGGTTTCATCCAGCGCGGCCTCGACTCGGAGTCCATCAAGCTTCTCGCCCGCCGGTCCCGCCATTCGCACGGCGTCGACCTGGGCCGCACGACGGCCCGCATGCGCATACAAGGGCCGTCTGCGCAATGTGAATGCGGCCCCCCACTCCGCGCAGTCAATAAGTGGTGCGGCTGCCTGCCGCAGGGCCAGGCTCCACCGTCCGCTGGAGGATTCGATCGTGAAATGAACCTGGGGATTCTCGAGGATGTGCTGCATCCGCTCTCTGCTCCGCTGGCCCGACCTGCACGGTAGTATAAATCCCGACCGCGCACAGTTGCAACCACGGCCCTTGTAGAGTATGATGTTCGCGTCTCATTTCGCACCGAATCCCGAAAGGAGGTGATCGCCAAAGGGTTTTCCACCCCTGAGCATTGCCCTGTCTTTATCTTGTCCGGGAACGATCGCATAAGACCGTAGAGGAGAAGAAGAGGAGACACGTATGGGCAAAAAGTTGATTTTGGCGCTCGTTACTTTCACGGTGGTCGCAACGTTGCTCGCCGCATGCGCGACCCCCACCCCCGCTCCCGTAGTCACTACCGCTCCCCAACCGACCACGCCGCCTGTGCCGACAGCCACCCCCGTCCCGCCGCCGCCGCTGGGCACCGCCGATAACCCGATCATCATGGGCTTCGTGCCGTCCGGCACCGCGCAGGAGATACTCACCGGCGGTGAAGCCATCGCCAAGCAGATCACCGATCTCACCGGCTACCAGATCAGGGTCTTCCAGGCCACCTCCTACAGTGCCCTGGTCGAGGCCATGGGGTCGGGCAATGCGCAGATCGGCTGGTTGGCGACCTTTGCTTATGCGGTGGCCAAGCAGAAGGGCTATGCCGATGTCAGCCTGGTGACCATCCGCAATGGCTCGGATCATTACGGCTTCGAGATCATTTCTCACGTCGACAGCGCGTTCACGGCCAGTCAAGACCCGGCCACGGCCTTGGCACAGCTCAAGGACAAGAAGCCGTGCTGGACCGACCCGCTGTCGTCCTCGGGCTACGTGCTGCCCGTCGGGTTCTTCAAGAAGTACGAAGTGCCCATCAAGTCCGGTAGTGCAGCGGCCTTCGTCGGCGGCCACCCGGCCGTCGTACGCGCCGTCTACGCCAAGGGGATTTGCGATTTCGGCGCCGTCTTCATCGACGCCCGCACTTCGTCCGCCATCCAGAAGGACCTGCCGGACGTCATGGACAAGGTGATGGTGCTTTACAAGAGCGAACCCTTCATCCCCAACGACACCGTCTCGTTCGCGCCGGACCTGCCTACCGACGTGCGCGCCAAGATCGTCGAGGCGCTGCTGACGATCGCCGGGACCGAAGAGGGCAAGGCGGCCCTCAAGACCGTATACCAGATCGACGGGCTCGTCGTGCATGACGACACCTTCTACGATGAGTTCCGCGTCTACCTCGAAGCCTCCGGCCTCGACGTCGCGACGCTCTTCAAGTAATCCTGTTCCATGGAAGAGAGGGGGAGATCCTCCCCCTCTCTTCTCATCCCGCCCACGCCCCGGGAGAGTGCCCCGTGCTCCAAGTCCAAAACCTGACCAAGGTCTACCCGAGCGGAACGGTGGCGCTGAAAGATGTCTGCTTTGAGGTCGCCGACCGCGAGTTTCTGGTCGTCATCGGGCTCTCGGGGTCCGGCAAGTCCACGCTCCTGCGCTGTATTAACCGCCTGATCGAGCCCACCTCCGGGCGAATCCTGTGGGATGGGAAGGACATCACGGCGGCCACTCCGGCCGAGTTGCGCACCATCCGGCGCCAGATCGGCATGGTCTTTCAGCAGTTCAACCTAGTCCGGCGCTCGAGCGTTCTCACCAACGTGCTCAGCGGGCGGCTAGGCTACGCAAACCCGTGGCTTTCCCTCATCGGTCTGTGGCCTGCCAGGGAGCGCGAACGGGCCATGCGCGCCCTCGAGCGGGTCGGCATTGCTGACAAGTTCGATGCGCGTGCGGATGCGCTTTCCGGCGGACAGCAGCAGCGCGTGGGCGTGGCCCGCGCCCTGATGCAGGAGCCGCGCCTGCTCTTGGCGGACGAACCGATCGCCAGCCTCGACCCGGTGCTGGCCCACAGCATCTTGCAGTATCTCGAACAGCTCAACAAGAAGGACGGCATCACGGTTATTTGCAGCCTGCACTTCCTCGATCTGGTCCACCGCTACGCCACGCGCGTCATCGGCCTCAAAGACGGGGTCAAGGTGTTCGAGGGCCTGCCGCAGGAGATCGACCGCAAGCGCTTCAAGGAAGTCTACGGCGAAGAGGCTCAGGAAGTGAGGGCCGCCTCGCTGGAGGCGGCATGAAGCCGACCCCGCCAGCCGGGCGTTCGCGCCTGGTGGCTGTAGTCCTGTCCGTTGTTATCCCCGGCCTGGGGCAAGGCTGGCTGGGCGATTGGCCACGTGCTCTAGGCGTCTTCTTGGCAACGGCCACAGCCCTCGGCGCCACACTCTGGTATGGCAAACCGGCGTGGCTGGCCCTGCCCGCGGTCTTATGGTTGTGGAACGTCTACGACTGCCTGCGCCTGCCGCGCGGCGCGCCGATTTGGGTGGCGGCGCTGCTGTGGCTGGGCATGGCCTACGGCATCGGCTGGCAAGCCACCGAGATCAATCCACGCGCGTTCATCGAAAACTCCGAACGCGCACGCTCCGTGTTCCGCCCGATGCTCGAGCCGGATTTCCTGACCCCTCGCACCGAGGTCCGCCAAGGCTGGGTGGAGGTCGAGGTTCCATGTTCATCGGCTCCGCCGCGGGCCGAGCACACGGTCGAGACCGTCACCGTACGCGTCTCACCGGATTGCGCCTCGCTCACCGAGGCCTTGATCATCACCGCCGACGGCCTGTGGCCCAACGAGTCCACTCAGGTGTATTGGTCAACCCCCATCGGCGACATCAAACTCGTCGGCGGCCAAAACAATGCCATGCTGCTCGTGACCAGCGACGAGGCCGGCAAGATCACCGCGCTCATCCGCGTGCCTCCCAGCGCGCAGGATGCGATGCCCGATCCAACCATCCCGCTCAAGCACCGCGTGTATATCGAACAGGAGCGCAAGATCGGCGGCATCGAGATCTCGCGTAACGGCAGATACATTCTGCAAGGGATCTACGAGACGTTGGCGATGGCGCTATTGACCACCACCCTGGGCGCCGTTCTCGCCCTGCCGCTCAGCTTCCCTGCGGCGCGCAACCTGATGTCGGGCCACGCCGTCACCTTGTTCATCTATGTCGTCATTCGCACCATTCTTAACATCCTGCGTTCGATCGAAGCCCTCATCATGGCCATCATCTTCGTGGTGATCGTCGGCCTGGGGCCCTTCGCCGGCATGCTCGCGCTCACCGTGCACACGGTGGCTGCCTTGGCCAAGCTGTATTCCGAAGTGGTGGAAGGCATCGACCCGGGGCCGATTGAGGCGGTCAGGGCAACGGGAGCCAACTGGCTACAGGTCGTGCGCTACGCCGTCGTCCCGCAGATCGTTCCGCTCTTCACTGCGCTCACCATCTACCGCTGGGATATCAACGTGCGCTCGTCGACCATCATTGGTTTTGTCGGGGGAGGCGGTATTGGCTACTACTTGTGGCAATGGCTGGTGCTCAACGACTACCGTGCGGTGAGTTCGTGCTTCATCGCCATTGCCGTGGTCATCCTGACCCTCGATTTCTTCAGCGCGCGCGTGCGCGCACGGCTGGCCTAGCATGAAGCCGCGACCTCCTCCTACATTGTGGCGGGCGACGAGATGGATCTTCTTGCTGGTGGTCCTCGCGGCCGCGTACAGCTTGAGCTGGCGCGTGACCCAGCCTGATTTCCTCAAGCTCATCGTCGCCGCGCCCAAAGCCAAGCAGATCATCGGGGACTTCTTGCGGCCCGACGTTATCAAACGCGAAGCGCAGGTCTCTCTCATCGAGATCCCCTTCCCCATCCCATGCGGCAGCGCCGAGGTGGAAGCGCCGCCTCCACCGGTTAACCTGCGGGTGGAGCCCGGCTGCGCCGAGCCCCGAGGGACCTTCCAGGTCAGTGGCAGCGACCTAGGGCCGGGCAGCACCGTCGTTATGCGCTGGCTCCTGCCGACCGGCGGCACCTTGCCGATTGAGCAATACCCGGTCGATGACCAGGGCTCGTTCAGCGCCGAAATCCAGGCGCGCCCGATTGCCGCCACCAAGGACGGCGTGCCAGCCCGCCTGCAGGCGGAGGTGTCGGTCCCCCTCACTCGCATCCATGTTTCCCAGGCGATGCGCGACGTGCTGAACGCCATCATGGTGACGATTTTCATGGCCTTGCTGTCGACCACGCTCGGCACGATCATCGCCGCGCCGCTCTCCTTCCTGGCCGCCAGCAACATCACCCGCACCAGCAAGCTGGGCAGCGTCGTCTATTACCTGGTGCGCTCGCTTCTGAACATCACGCGCTCCTTTGAGCCGTTGGTCATCGCCACCATCTTCGCCTTGATCGTCGGCTACGGCACACCCTTCGCGGGCGTGCTCGGGCTCGTAATCACCACCGCCGCCTCGCTGGGAAAGATGTTCTCGGAGGCCGTCGAAAGCATCGACCCCGGCCCCATCGAAGCCATCACGGCCAGCGGCGCTCGGCGCTCGCAAGTGGTGTTGTACGGCGTGGTGCCGCAGATCATTCCAGATTTCCTTTCCTACATCATCTACCACTGGGATATCAACGTGCGCATCTCGACGATCATCGGGTTCGTCGGGGGCGGCGGTATCGGTTACTACCTCTCGCAACGCATCAACTCGTTCGAATACCACAAGGCCAGCACGGCGCTGGTCGCCATCGTCATCGTCGTCTGGTCTCTCGATTTCCTCAGCGCCCAGGTGCGCAAGCGTATGGCCTAGGCCCCGCACCCAATCAAGCGCGCCGTGCTCCGCTCGGCGCGCTTTCACTTGGCCGGTCGGAGGGAGGCCGCGGGCTTGTGGCGCAGGCGGGCATGGTGCTATACTCCCGCGAAATACCGGAGGCGGGTGTGAACGGGCTGGTGCTGGTGCTCAATGCCAATTTCGAACCGCTGCACGTGTGCGAAACACGCCGGGCGCTCAACCTGATCGTCGGTGGCAAGGCGCGCCTGGTGGCCAATGGCCGCGGCTACGTGCACACCGTTCGCCTCTCGTACCCTCGCCCCTCGGTCATCCAACTGCAAAAGATGATCCGCCGCCCCTACCCGCGGGTGCGCCTCTCCAAGCGCGAGGTCTTCCGCCGCGATGAGTTCACCTGCCAGTACTGCGGCAGGCAGACGCCGCACCTCACCATCGACCACGTCATCCCGCGCCACAAGGGCGGCAACCATACCTGGGCCAACCTGGTGGCGGCCTGCCCGCCGTGCAACCGGCGCAAGGGAGGCCGCACGGCCGACGAGGCTCACATGCACCTGCAACGCATCCCGCGTGAGCCGCCGGCCACGGCACGCTACCTGTTCGGCCGCCACCTCGACCTGAACCAGGAGTGGACCGATTTCTTGAGCGGCTGGTAAGCCGACGCGAACGCACGCCTTGGGAATCAAAAGGCCCCGACCGAAGGTCGGGGCCTTTCCTTCTTCTGGGCTAGCTTACTTCTTGTCCCCCAGCGCGGCATGCGCCGCGGCCAGGCGCGCAATCGGCACGCGGAAGGGCGAGCACGACACGTAGTCCAGGCCGAGCTTGTGGCACAAGGCGATCGACTTCGGGTCGCCGCCGTGTTCGCCGCAGATGCCCACCTCGAGCGATGGACGAGTCGCGCGCCCCAGGCGCACGGCCATCTCCATCAGCTTGCCTACGCCGTCCGGATCGATCGAGGCAAACGGGTTTTCCGGCAGAATGCCCTTCTCCAGGTACTCCATCAGGAACCCGGTTTCCGCATCGTCGCGCGAGATGCCGTAGGTGGTTTGGGTGAGATCGTTGGTGCCGAAGGAGAAGAATTGGGCGTATTCGGCGATCTGATCCGCGGTCAGGGCGGCGCGCGGGATCTCGATCATCGTGCCGAACTGGTAGTCCACCTTGATCCCCTTCTCGGTCATCACCTGCTTGGCCTCGGCCTCCAACTCGGTCTGCTGCAGCCGCAGCTCGTTGACGTGCGCCGTGAGCGGGATCATGATCTTCGGATGGACCTCGACGCCCTCCTTGGCGCAGGTGCAGGCGGCCTCGAAGATGGCGCGCACCTGCATGCGGGTGAGCTCGGGGATGTGGATGCCCAGGCGCACGCCGCGTAGGCCAAGCATCGGGTTAGCTTCATGCATCGACTCGACCGCCGCCAGCATGCGTTCCTTCTCTGCCAGGAGCGCCGCGTTGTTGCCGCGCACGCGCAGCTCGGTCACTTCAATGAGCAGCGTCGTGTGTGAGGGCAGGAACTCGTGCAGCGGCGGGTCGATCAGCCGGATGGTGACCGGCAGCCCGTCCATGGCGCGGAACAGTCCGTCGAAATCGGAGCGCTGGAAGGGCAGCAGTTTGTCGAGCGCTTCCTGCCGGTCGGCGGTCGTCTTGGCCAGGATCATCCTCTGCACGATCGGCAGGCGCTCGGTCTCGAAGAACATGTGCTCGGTGCGGCACAGGCCAATGCCCTCGGCGCCGTAGCTGCGCGCGCGCGCGGCATCGCGCGGGTAATCCGCGTTGGCCCACACGCCCAGGCGGCGGATCTCATCTGCCCATGAAAGCAGCTTGATCAGGTAGGGGTCCTTGAAATCGGGCAACACGGTTGCGATCTTGCCGGCGAAGACCTCACCGGTCGTGCCGTCGATCGAGACGAAGTCGCCTTCCTTGAACACCCGCCCGCCCACCGTGAAGCGCCGCTTGTCCACATCCACATCGATGGCCGAGGCGCCGACCACGGCCGGCTTGCCAAACTGACGCGCGACCAGCGCCGCGTGGCTGGTGCGCCCGCCGCGACTGGTGAGGATGCCCTTGGCCGCCAGCATCCCGTGCACGTCATCCGGCTTGGTTTCCGGCCGCACCATGATGACGTCCTTCTTCTCTTCTTTGGTCCAGCGCTCGGCCATATCCGCGTCGAAGGTGATCTGGCCGACGGCCGCGCCGGGCGAGACATTCAATCCGGAGGCGATGCGATCGCCCCGCCCCGCGGCTAGTTTCTTCTCGGCCGGGTCGAACTGCGGGTGCAGGAAGAAGTCCACATGCTCGGGCTTCACGCGCCTCACCGCTTCGTTCTTCTTGATCAGCCTCTCGTCGACCATCTCCACCGCAATGCGAATCGCGGCCTGCGCCGTGCGCTTGGCATCCCGCGTCTGCAGGATCCATAGCTTGCCGCGTTCGACGGTGAATTCGATGTCCTGCGTCTCGCGGTAGTGGCGCTCGAGGCGCTTGCAGATGCGCGCGAACTCGGCGTATACCTTGGGCATCTCCTGCGCCAGGGCCGCAATCGGCTTGGTGGCGCGAATGCCGGCCACCACGTCCTCGCCCTGAGCGTTGGTCAGGTAGTCGCCCTCGATCTCGTTGGTGCCATCGGAGACGTTGCGTGTGGTGACCACGCCCGTGCCGGAGGTGTTGCCCATGTTGCCGAAGACCATGGTCACGATGTTGACCGCCGTGCCCAGGTCGTGCGCGATCTTGGCCGCGTTGCGATAGTCAATGGCGCGCTTGCCGTTCCACGAGCGGAAGACCGCCTCGGTGGCGAGTCTGAGTTGCTCGATGGCATCTCCCGGGAACTCACGTCCGGCTTCCTTGCGCACGATGGCCTTGAATTCGCCGGTGATGGCCTTCAGGTCCTCCGGCTTGAGGTCGGCATCGTTCGTGACGCCGCGCTTGGCGCGGTAGCCGGCCAGCACTTCTTCAAACGGTTCGTCGGCCACGCCCAACACCACCGAGCCGAACATTTGCACCAGGCGGCGGTAGGCGTCGTAGACAAAGCGCGCGTCGCGCGTGAGCTCGATCATCCCGGCCGCGGTCTCGTCGTTGAGGCCGATGTTGAGCACCGTATCCATCATGCCCGGCATCGAGAACTTGGCCCCCGAGCGGCACGAGACCAGCAGAGGGTTCTTTGCGTCGCCGAACTTCTTGCCGGTCTCCTTCTCAATGCGCCGCAGCGCCGCCAGCTCCTGGTCCCACATGCCCGCCGGGAACTTCCCGCCCTTGGCCAGGTACGCATTGCACGCTTCGGTGGTCACCGTGAAGCCGGGCGGTACCGGCAGCCCCACGCGCGTCATCTCCGCGAGATTCGCGCCCTTGCCGCCCATGAGTCCGCGCACGCCGTCCCAGCTTTTGGCGTAGCGCTCGGCTGCCGTCACTTCACTGAAAAGGTAAACCCACTTCTTCGCGGACGCCTTCGACGGCGCACGCTTCGCTACCGATTTCTTTCTCGTCGCCTTGGCCATGCCAATGCTCCTTTGTGGCTCAATGATGGCGCTATTCCATGGAAGAATCGCGTGATCTTACCACGTTCTCTCTTTCACGAATGATGACACGCATCACTCGCTCACCACGCATGATGAAATGGATCGCCCGCCCATGGCCACAGCGTGAAGTTAAATCACATGCCGCGCAGACTCAGCCACGCGGCATGCTCTCTCACACGGTCGGTGCTGCGCCGTCCGGCGTCAGCGCGCGGGCAGCCCGATCTGCAGCTCGCCCTCGTGCTCGCGCACGGGGTAGGCGGGGATGTCGACCACCGCCGGAAGCAGGAGAGCTTTGCCAGTTCGCACGTCGAAGCGGGCACCGTGGCGCGGGCATTCGATCTCGAATCCCTCCAGTTCGCCCTCCCCCAGCGGTCCCTGGTCGTGCGTGCACAAGTCGGCAATGGCGTACCACTCGCTGCCGATGCGCAAGAGGGCAATCGGCTGGCCGTCGATCTCAAACAGCCAGCGCGAGCCATTGGCGAAATTCGCTAGCGGGCCGACGGAGACATATTGAACCTGATCGTCTTGCAGTTTGAGGTAGTTGAACATGCCGGGTGGCCTTCGATGATGGGCGGGATGGGAGGCGGTGCTAGTCGAGGTCGTGCACTTCAGCCAGGCCGTACGCTCCGGCTTTGAGCACCTTGAGCGAGAGCAGCGCACACTTCAGGCGCACCGGCGAGAGCTCGATCCCGAGCATCTCCAGGATGTCGTCCTTGCCGATCGCGCGCATTTCCTCGAGTGACTTGCCGATAATCGATTCGGTCAAGAGATCCGCCGACGCCATCGAGATGGCGCAGCCCTGGCCGGAGAAGGCGGCCTCCGAAACACGGCCGTCCGCCCCCAACCGCACGTCGATACGCAGGCGGTCGCCGCACAACGGGTTGTCGTCCTCGTACGATATGTCGTGCGGGTCGAGGGTCCCCTTCATGCGGGGGTTCTTGTAGTGATCGATGATTTGTTCTCGGTACAGGTCGTCCATACGGTTCCTGCGTGCCCGCCTTAGGCGAAGATGTCGTTGACCTTCTGCACGGCAGCCACCAGCCGGTCCACCTCCTCGCGCGTGTTGTACAAGTAAAACGACGCGCGGGTGGTGGCCACGAGCCCGTAGCGCTCGTGCAGCGGCATGGCGCAGTGATGCCCGGCACGCACGGCCACGCCATCTGCATCCAGAATCTGCGCGACGTCGTGCGGGTGGGCGGCCTGCATCACGAATGAAGCCACCCCGCCGCGCACCGCCGGCGCGGGTCCGTACACGTGCACGCCCGGCACCTCGCTCAGGCGGTCGAGGGTGTAGGCGATGAGGTCCTGTTCGTGGGCGTGGATTGCATCCATGCCGGCCGCCTCGAGAAACTCAATCGCCGCCCCCAGCCCGATGGCCTCGGCGATGGCCGGCGTGCCGGCCTCGAGCTTGTGGGGAATCTCGTTGGTGCTGAATTCGTGCAGCCGCACCCGGCGGATCATGTCGCCGCCGCCCAGGAAGGGAGGCATCTTTTCGAGAAGTTCTCGCCGGCCGTACAGGATGCCGATGCCGGTCGGGCCGCACATCTTGTGCGAGGAGAACGCCAGAAAGTCGGCCCCCAGTTCGCGCACGTTCACTTTCATGTGGGGCACCGACTGTGCCCCATCCACCAACACCACCGCACCGGCGGCGTGCGCCTGACGGCTCATCTCGGCCACCGGGTTGATCGTGCCGAGCACATTCGACATGTGCCCCACGGCCACCAGCTTCGGCCGGCGCTCGAGCAGCTTCTCATACACGGGCAGAACCAGCAGCCCGTCGTCGCTCACCGGCACGAATTCCAGCTTCAGGCCCTTCTCGGCCGCCAGCATCTGCCACGGCACGATATTCGAATGGTGCTCCATCTCGGTCAGCACGATCGTATCGCCCGCCGCCAAGTTGGCCTGGGCCCAGGTGCGCATCACCAGGTTGATCGACTCGGTCGTGTTGCGGGTGAAGATGATTTCGGCCGGCTCCGCCGCGCCGATGAAGGCGGCCACCCGCGCACGGGCCGCCTCGAACTGGGCCGTGGCCTCCTCCGCCAGTTGATACACGCCGCGGTGAATGTTGGCGTTGTGCAGGCGGTAGAAGACATCCATGGCCTCGATCACCGCCAGCGGCTTTTGCGAGGTGGCCGTCGAATCGAGATACACCAGCGGGACGCCGGGTTTCATCTCGCGCGCGAGCACAGGGAACTGCTCGCGTAGCCGGGCAACATCCAGTGTGGGAGATCCAGTGGCCGGGGTCATGAGTTCCTTGGGCGGGATCGGGCGTCGCTCAGTTGCGGCGCTTGCCGCCGGCGCGTGCCAGGCGCGCCCGCGCGCGGCGCCGGACCGAGCGGATCTTCTCCGAGCCGCGCGTGAACCACAGAATGCGGTCGGGGACCATCCAGCCGTCGGTCAGGTAGACATCGCTGCGGAACTGGACCGCGGTCATGCGCCCGTCGGCGTGGACGATCGTGCCCTCCACCCAATCGCGCACGCGCCGCCCGCTGCGTTTGTGATCGCACAGCACTTCCACCGTTTCGCCGATGGCGAAGGCCTGGGCGAGAGTTTTGGCCGGGGCTTCCGGCTTGCCACGAGGTTCGCGACGAGAATTCATTCTCCCCCCTTCTAGCCCCGAACCGAAGCGCCCATTTTAGCATCGATAGCTGAGCGCAGTCGGTGTCGGACACCTTCGAAGGGAATGCGTTGCATGATCGTGTCGAAAAACCCATCCACCACGACGCGCTCGGCCTCCGGCCGCGGTACCCCGCGCGTCATCAAATAGAACACTTCATCTTCATCCAACTGGCCCACCGTCGCGCCGTGTGTGCAGCGCACATCGTCGGCCAAGATCTCAAGGCCGGGCAGCGAATCGGCACGCGCATTCTTGGAGAGGATCAGATTGCGGTTGGCCTGGTAACCGTCGGCCTTCTCGGCCCCGTGGGCCACGAAGATCATCCCCTGCCACACCGAACGGCTGTGCCCCTTGAGCGCTCCCTTGAAGAGCAGGTCGCTGGTGGTGTGAGGCGCGTGGTGGTTCTGCTGCGTATCGTGATCCAAATGCTGTTCGCCGTCGGCAAAGTAGAACCCCGACATGCGCCCCGTCGCTCCGGTGCCGAGCAAGTCCAGCGTGGTGAATGTCTTCGTCAGTCGGCTGCCCGTCCCGCCGAAAATCCATTCCAGCGTGGCGCCCTCGTGCACCTGCGCCCGCTCGTGGGTGATGTTCCACACGTTGGCGCCCCACGATTGGAACTCAACGAAGCGCAGCGTAGAACCCTTGTGGGCGATGAGTTCTACAACGCCCGCCCGCAGGCTGGCCTCGCTTCCCGCCGGCGAGGCATTCTCGTGCACGTAGGTCAACGTGGCGCCCTCATCCACAATTACCAGCAGTCGCCAGCCGCGCAGCCCGCTGGGTGTCGTCCAGCACACGGAATGCAGGGGCAGATCAGCCTGCACGCCCTTGGGCACGTAGGCAAACGCGCCCACGTCACCCAGCGCCGCAACCAACGCGGCAAACTTGCCCTCCGCCGGGTTCACGACCTGGCCGAGGTATCGCTGCACCCGGTCGCCCTGCGTGCGCGCGGCCTCGGCAAACGGCAAGAAGATCACGCCTTGCGCCACGAGCGCGGGGGCGAGCGGCGTGACCGCCGGGTCGAGATCGCCAAACACCACTTGGCCGCCATGCGCCTTGCCAAGCAGCGGTTTCAACAAATCGGCCGGCGGCCGCTTGGTGCGCCCCGGCACGCCCAGCGCATTGAGGTCGAGCTCGTCCAGCTTCAGCCCGGCCAGGTCAGTGCGGCGCCAGGCCTCGTCGCTCGCGGCCGGCAGGGGCATCTCGCGATACAGGCGAAGCGCCTCGCGCCGGCGGTCCGCCAGCCAGCCTGGCTCGCCTTGCCCGCGGGCGATGGATTCGACCTGCGCCACCGAATAGGCAGCATCTTTGGCCGCGGCGGGCATGCGCGGGCCCGCCCGATCGGTTCGAATGACAACCCGTTCCTGCATTCGCGGTCCTTTCGGCCTCGCGGCCGGGTTGAGCTACCCGACCGACCCTTCCATCTGCAGTTGGATCAGCCGGTTCATTTCGATGGCATATTCCATCGGCAGTTCCTTGACCAGCGGCTCGATGAAGCCCGAGACGACCATGGTCATGGCCTCTTCCTTCGAGAGCCCGCGGCTGGTGAGGTAGAACAGCTGCTCTTCGCCCACCTTGCTGACGGTGGCCTCGTGCCCGATGGAGACATCGTCCTCGTCAATCTCGATGGTGGGGTAGGTGTCGGTGCGTGCTTCCGGGCCCAACAGCAACGCGTCGCACACCACGTTTGACTTGGCGCCCACCGCGCCCTTGTAGACCTTGAGCAGCCCGCGATACGTCGCCCGCCCGCCGCCTTTGCTGATCGATTTCGAGGTGACCTTGCTGGTGGTGTGAGGCGCGGCATGGATCACTTTGCCGCCCGCATCCTGGTGCTGGCCGTCGCCGGCGAAAGCCATCGAGAGGATCTCGCCGTGGGCCCCCTCCCCGACCAGGTAGCAGGAGGGGTACTTCATCGTCAGCTTGCTGCCCAGGTTGGCATCCACCCACTCCATGGTCGCGCCTTCGTGCACCACGGCGCGCTGGGTGACCAGGTTGTAGACATTGGTCGACCAGTTCTGAATGGTCGTGTAGCGCACGCGCGCACCCTTCTTGACCACAATCTCGATCACCCCGCTGTGGAATGAGTCCTTGGTGTAGATCGGCGCGGTGCAGCCCTCCACGTAGTGGACGTACGAGCCCTCTTCGGCGATGATCAGCGTGCGCTCGAACTGGCCCATGCTCTGGGTGTTGAGGCGGAAGTAAGCCTGCAACGGCAGATCCACGTGCACCCCCGCCGGGACGTAAACGAACGAACCGCCCGACCAGCACGCGCTGTTCACCGCCGCGAACTTGTTATCGCTGTACGGCACCACCGTGCCAAAGTACTGCTTGAAGAGCTCGGGGTGCTTCTTCAGCCCGTCGTCGCTCGAGAGGAAGATGACCCCTTGCTTCTCGAGGTGCTCCTGGATACTGTGGTAGACCATCTCCGATTCGTACTGAGCGCCTACCCCAGCCAGAAACTTGCGCTCGGCTTCCGGGATGCCCAACCGGTCGAAAGTCTTCTTGATCGTGTCGGGCACATCCTCCCAGCTGCCGCTGGAGGCCTCCGACGGGCGAACGTAATAGTAGATGTCGTCGAAGTTTAGCCCCGCCAGGTTGCCGCCCCAGGTGGGCGTGGGCCGCTGCAGGAAGTGCTCCAGCGCCTTCAGGCGGTAGGCGCGCATCCATTCCGGCTCGCCCTTCTGGGAGGAGATCTCCTCCACCACCCCCCGGCTGAGGCCCTTGCCCGATTTGTAGACGTAGTCTTCGGGATCATTAAACCCATACCGATATTCGCCCAGCTTTTCGAGCAAGCGAGAGTCGCTGCCAGCCATTTAACCCTCCTTGGCCAATTCCGCATGCCGCTCCTTGATCCAGTCGTAGCCGTGCTCTTCCAAGCGCAGGGCCAAGTCCGCGCCGCCGGATTCCACGATGCGCCCGCCGTACATCACATGCACCACGTCGGGCTTGATGTAGTTGAGAATTCGTTGATAGTGAGTGATGACTAGCACGCCCATGGCCGGCCCGCCCAGCGCATTGACACCCGTGGCCACAACGCGCAGCGCGTCGATATCCAGCCCTGAGTCGGTTTCGTCGAGGATGGCAATCTCCGGTTCGAGCACGGCCATCTGCAAAATCTCCGCGCGCTTCTTCTCACCACCGGAGAATCCGTCGTTGAGGTAGCGCCCGGCAAAATCGGCCGGAACTTCGAGCAGGTCCATCTTCGCTTTGAGCAGCTTGCGGAACTCGGGAACGGGTATGCCTTTATCTTGCGGGTTCGCCGCGCGCCGGCGGGCATTGAGCGCCGCGCGCAGGAAGTTGGCCACCGACACGCCGGGGATGGCCACCGGATACTGGAATGCCAGGAAGAGCCCCATGCGCGCGCGCACATCCGGCGCCAGCTCGAGAATGCTTACGCCTTTGAAGAGCACTTCGCCGGCCGTCACCGTGTAGTTCGGGTGGCCCATCAAGGTGTAGGCCAGCGTCGACTTGCCCGTGCCATTCGGGCCCATCAGGGCGTGCGTCTCGCCCTGGGGCACGATCAGGTTGACCCCCTTCAGGATTGAACGCTCGCCGATGCTGACATGCAGGTTCTTGATTTCGAGGACGGATGCCATCCTGCTCTCATTCTCCCGCCGGCTGGCCTGACTCGATGGAAAAGGCTCTCTCCAGCCGGAACTCGTCGGGCATTATAGCACGCATGGCCTGATTGGTCAATAATAGTGATATTTATAAAGAATATTGACTGAAAGCCGAATCGGTGCTAGAATGTGCGCCAAATGGAAACCGAAAGGGAAACCAGCACCCGCGACCAGATTCTCGCGAACCTGCGCCGCAAGGGGCAATGTTCGGTCTTAGATTTGGCGGAAGTCACGGCCGTCTCCCCCATCTCCGTCCGCCACCATCTGGCAGTGCTTCAGGCGGAGGGATTCGTCACCGCCATGCCCGAACGCCGCGGGGTAGGTCGCCCACGCTTACTGTACAGCCTGACCGAGTCCGGACTCGAGCGGTTCCCCACCAAGTACCTGGCGCTAACCAACCGCCTGCTCTCCGAAATCAAAGGACACTTGCCGCAAGAGGTCGTCGAGCAGCTCTTCCGCGACATGGCCAGCACCATGGCTTCCGAGATGACCTCACAGATCGAGGGGCTGCCCATTCAGCAGCGCGTCGACCGGCTGCTGCTGCTGCTCTCGGAGCACGGCTTCGAGGCGCAAGCCGAGGTCGACCCACAGGGCGATTATCGCGTCACCGAACTCAACTGCCCGTACTACCGCATCAGCCTGCGCCATCCCGAAGTGTGCACCATCGACGCCGCGATCATCTCCCAGGCGCTGGCGGCAAGCGTCCACCGTCAATCGTGCATCCTCACCGGGGACCGGTCCTGCACTTTTAGCGTGCACCTGCCCGCACCGGCTCCCTCTGCGGCCGGCCCCGCCTGATCACGAGGTGCCTATGTCTGACCTACCCATGACCCCGCCCTCTACCGCCCCAGCGCCGGATACTGGTTCGAGCGAAAAGCCGCCCAAAGTGACCTGGACCGCAGATACCACGTCCCCCGAGAAGGCCGCCAAGCTGCGCGAGATGTGGGCGGATGTCGTTGACCCGGAGATCGGGCTCAACATCATTCAACTCGGATTGATCCGCGAGGTGGATCTCCAGGAGGATCGCGCGCAAGTACGCATGATCCTCACCACACCCTTCTGCCCATACGCTCCGGCGATGATCGATGCCACGCGCCGCAAGGCCGAGGAGGCGCTCTCCTTGCCGGTGCACGTCGAGCTGGGGGCCGAGATGTGGAACCCCGCGATGATGGACGAAGAGTCCGCCGCCGACTGGGGACTGTTCTACTAGGCGGGCCCCGCTGCGTCCGTGCACCACACCGGGCGGAGATGCCCGGCGCCTCCACATAGATGCCTGCCACACCGCTCCGCAACAACGTTCTTCGTCTGCTCGACTCGCGCCACGTCGCGCATCGCCTGGTTCACATTCCGACGGAAGAGAAGTTGGGCGCGGCTGAATTGGCCGAGCGCGCAGGCCTGCCGCCGCATCAGGTGTACAAGACGCTGGTCGTGCTCCGCGCCGGCAAGGGCCGGCCGGTGCTAGCGGTGATCCCGGGTGATTGCGAGCTCGATCTCAAAGCGCTGCGCGGCGCGCTTGACGAGGGCGGATTACATATGGCCACCCAGGCCGAAGCGGAACGCGTCACGGGTTTCAAGGTGGGCGCGATCTCACCTCTGGCGCTGCTCAACCGCGGCTTCGAAATGGTGATCGCCTCGCAGGCAATGGACGAAGCGGAGGTGTATGTGAGCGCAGGCGAACGCGGCGCGAGCGTTGGCTTGGTGCCGCAGGACCTGGTGACGCTTACCCGCGCGCGCGTGGTGGAGGGCATCACACGGGGCACGTAGCGCCTTCGTCTCTGCGCCGCGGGCACAACCCACCTGTCATTGCGAGACCCGTACTTGGGGGCGAAGCAATCTGGGAGTTCCTCTTAGCCGAGCCACACCCATGCAGCCATCATTGGGCAGACTCCCATCACCCCAGCGCCCCTCCTTGTCATTCCGAGGGCGTCGCCCCCGCGGCCTCTCGGCTTGTGACGCTGATGAAGAAGCATGAGCGATAGAGGTCCTACTCAATGGAGGTGAGATTGCCGCGTCGCAAGGACGGTCGAGAGATCCAAGGCCCACAATGCCTCCGCGCCATTGCGCGGGTTGCTTCCCAAGTCCGGCCTCGAAGACCGACGATCCCTTTATCGGCTGGCGGCGATATGAAATCCTCACGCTGTACTCTAACGGTATGTCTAGCTGCCCTTGCGTTCCTGGCCTTAGGCCTCTCGGCTTGCAGCGATTCGTCGCCGGCCATTCAACTGACCTACGCTTCTGAGATGCTCGAGGCGCCGAGAAGCGACGCCACTCAACTGCCCGCACAACCAGGAGATGTGACAATGAGTACCCAAGTGACAAGCCCGTCCTTCACCGAGGGCGGCCCGATCCCGAGAAAGTTCTCCTGCGATGGGGAAAATGTGTCGCCCGCGCTGCAGTGGAGCTCGCCACCCGCGGGGGTGAAGAGTTTTGCCCTCATCATGGACGACCCAGATGCGCCGATGGGCACCTTTGTGCACTGGGTGCTATACAACATCCCGGGCGAGGTGAGCGCGCTCCCCGAGGCGGTCGCGCGCACTCGCCAGGTTCAGGGGCTCGGTGAGCAAGGTAAGAACAGCGCGCGCCAGACGGGCTATATGGGCCCCTGCCCTCCTGGCGGAACTCACCGCTACTTCTTCAAGCTATTTGCGCTCGACGCGCTGCTCGCACCTGCCGGAGACCCATCCGCGGCGGATCTTGAGAAGGCCATGCACGGGCATATTCTTGCGCAAGCCCAACTCATGGGGCGCTACACGCGCTGACATCGCCTGGTCGAAGCGTTCTGAGCATCCTGGACCGCCCCCACGCGCGATCCTGGCGATTGGTGGTCAGAGCGCGGTGGTCTCCACCGCCTCGACGATGCGCGCCTTGGGATCTGACATCAGTGTTCCCTCGACGCGCCCCCAAATCAAGCGCAGCCCGGCTAGCAGTGCTTCCGCCTCCTTCGTCGTGTCGAACTCAAGGTCAATCATGACGTAGTTTGGGTTGTCCACTGGGCGCAGGATCTGGTAGCGGCGGACGCCGGATTTCTTCCGCAAGGCGGGGTCGCCGTCGAAGGCCTTCTTCCAGCCGGCGTAGTCGGGGACAGGGTGTTCGATTCTCAGAATGTACATTTCTTCTCCTGCTACTTTGAAAAGCCAATCATGCGCGGGCTACCAAACGTGGTGGACATCCTTCCGTATGTGGCGATCGTACACAGACCGGACCGCGGCCATTGTCTCCTGAGAAAGGGGCGGCAAGCTCGCAGCTCGCACGTTGTCCTCCACTTGCGCAGGACGCTTCGCTCCCGGGATAGTGCACGCCACGTCGTCAAACATGAGTATCCAGCGCAGTGCCATCTGCGCCATGCTCCACCCCTCCGGGACCAGGGGCCGCAGCTCATCCACCGATGCTAACCCGACCTCGAAGTCCACCCCGCTGAAAGTCTCTCCGCGGTCGAACGCGGATCCATCACGATTGAAATTGCGATGGTCATCCCTGGCGAACTTCGTCTGGCGCGTCAACTTCCCGGTGAGCATTCCGGAGGCAAGCGGGACTCTGGCAACAATCGCCACTCCCCGCCGTTTGGTCTCTGGGAACAGGTCGTCGATCGGTCGCTGCCGGAGCATGTTGAACACGAGTTGGAGGCTCTGCACGTTGGGAAACTCGATTGCCTTCAAGGCTTCGCTGATCCGCTCAACGCTGGCACCATAGAATCGAATCTTCCCAGCTTTGACAAGATCGTCAAGGATCCCAAACACCTCGGGGTTGTAGACTTCGATGGGAGGGCAGTGCAGGTGCAGGAGGTCGAGCGTTTCGACACCAAGCTTCCTGAGGCTGCTATCAACAAAGCCCTCGATGTTCTTGCGGTTGTACCCTCGAGGGTCGGGGTTGACCCCCATGCCAATCTTCGTCGCGATGTAGATAGACTCCCGCCTCTGCCGTCTCAGCTGCCCCAGGAGGAGCTCGCTGCCATAGGCATCAGCCGTGTCGAAGAAGTTCACCCCGAGATCCACCGCCCGGTTTAGCGCAGCCAGGGACTCTCGATCATCCACAGGGCCCCATAAGCTTCCCATCGCCCACGTGCCGGTTCCTATCGCCGATACCTGCCATCCGGTTCTGCCGAATGCCCGGTATTCCATTTGGTGCCTCCTTAGTGGCGTGCGCATTCCTCGCACTGCTCAACATCCGTGAGACCCCAATGCGTCAGGAATGTGAACCCGCGGCGCCTCACTCGCTTCCCGGCGGCGGTGATACCCGAGGCCTATCTTCCCGAGCACCGCAACTCCGGGCGCGCTATGAGTCCAATACAACGCAACGGTGCCAGGTGCATGTGGTGACAGCATCGCACTTGACGCCTCTCCCCTCATCATGCAATCGTGGGGGCTTTACTTGGCCAGTAGAAACCGGCCCAGCCAGATGCACCAGATGGGATACGCGACAGCCCACCCCAGGAAGCTTACCTGCCCAATATTGACGACCCATGGCGCAGCCTCCCAGGCATCAATGCCGCGGACGATTCCGGGGACGGTCAGCAGGCCGGCGGCCATGATCGCACCCGCAACGATGCCAGGAACAGCCATGCCGTTCGGCCATGTAGGGCTGAGCCGGGCAGAGGTGCTCAGCCCCAACAGCCATAGCCCAATCAAGGCGTTACCAGCCATCATGTACAGGCCGGCCAGGTACCAGCCGGTGACGCCTGAGATGACCAGCACGGAGCCGACGGTGACGATGATTGCGCCGGCCAACGCCGCCAGGAGGGCCAAGAGGCTGAGTTGCGGCGACTGCGTGTGAAATGCCGAATACGTCATCCATGCCATGACTCCGCTCAGAATCGCGGCGATGGCGATGAGGAGATCGTTGAGGGTCCCAAACGGTTGACCGATTGCGAAGAATAAGGCCAGGAACAACGCTCCGAGCAGGCTCACCACTCCGGTTGCGATGGCGACCCAGGCAATGGCATGCGATGAAAAGCCGATTGATGTCACGAGTTCTCCCAACTGCTTGAATGGCGGCGACACCGGCTGGCTGGGGCAATTGGAGACCGTGCTGACCATGGCCGATGTCGAGCGAACGTGATGGGTGATTCACTGCCACCGCCCCCCGAAGGGGGGCGGTGGCATCGACACTTCTCTGCTGCCCAACGCTTGCGTCCAGGTGCGGCTGGCACGCGCAGCAGGCCAGACATCACCTGCAACGCATTGTTAGCCAGCACGAGGGAACCTCGCCAGACGCGCAGCTTCCTGTCGTATTGACGGGAAGGAATCGCCGACAAGCAAACGACCTCACATCGACGACCTCACTTCGTAGACTCGAATGCTCGAAATCAAGGGATTGCTTTGGGCAAGTTTCTCCGCGGCATCAAGACTCTCCGCCTCGATGATGTTGTAACCAGTAATGGATTCCATATTCCATGGTAGGTCCTTGGCTCCACTTTTCGAGATTTCTCGACCACCACTGAAACCACCCTGGTCGACTTGCTT
>Ga0315277_10000681_pt1 | contig 52724 bp, 50 predicted proteins | sample YL17G05_15_MG_FD_203695 | JGI IMG/M metagenome (GOLD analysis project Ga0315277, IMG submission 203695) | Sediment microbial communities from Yellowstone Lake, YNP, Wyoming, USA - YL17G05_15 | ecosystem: Environmental > Aquatic > Freshwater > Lake > Sediment | place: USA: Wyoming | collected... | reverse complement strand
GCATTGGGGAGATCCGAGAATAAGTACCACTTATATATGTTTGACTTGCTTCGAGAATTATTCGGTGGTGATTGAATGGAATGCCCTATTTGCAGGTTGTGAGAAAGATGCATATGATAACTGCCCGAGCTGCTATGTATATTCTGAGCCAGAACCCAGGTGTGGTGGCAGTGCCAAACTAGATGCAGCTAGTGTTATCGTTCTAATTCTGGTTGTGCTGTTTATCATGGCTCTGATATGTATGTTCCCTGCAGGATTCCCTTTTGCAAGATGAGTAGTAAGAAATCTACAGATAAAAAAAACACAAGTGTATCTGGGCATGGGTAAAAAACCGTGCAAAACCGTGCAAAAACGTGTAAATGGATGTCCTCCACTTTGGAGGTTACCGAAATTTCCCTGCGGGTACTGAGGGCTAATAGATAGGGGGATAGAAAGTGAGATATGAACGGGCGGCATATAAATATTATTCAGTTTAGCAATGGTGGGGCGGGATATTACCATCCCCCGTCCTTCATTGCTTCCTCGCAGGAGGCAGCCTTAGGGGGCAAGGGCTGGAATGCGGCAAGCAGGCCCGAAGCCCTGCAAAATCTAACCGCAAGGAAGGAGGTGAGTTGTAGATGTTTTATGGTGAGAAGGGATAGGTGGCAATCCTACTGGCACTGCCCGTAGGAATTACCTATTGATTGTTGGGGGCATTCCCCTTCGCATCACTCAGACCCACGAGCGCACTCTTCTCCGTGCCATGTGCTCGCTCAAGTGTAGAAGTGTAGAAGTGTAGATGCACGGAGCCCAATCCTCGCCGAAAGGCGAGTTTTCGTTTAAGGAGGTCATATGGATAAGATCCAAATTCTAACCACATGCCAGGCTTGCTTCGGTAAGGCATACATTGCTACGGGGGAGGAGACTAGTATGGCTGGGCACAAGTACATTCGCCACAAGCCGTGTCCTGCCTGCGATGGCAGCGGCAAGCTTTTTACGACTGGTAGGGTTAATCTTTTCACCTATAACCACAAAAGGTGCATCAATGCTTATTTTTACTTCAAGGTTTGCGCTATTGACAAACGCATCCATATTTATCTATACTGTGCGAATTTTATGATCCCTAAATATGGGATCTCTAGAGCCAGTGTAATTTTTTCATTAATAAAACTTTAGTCAAAAACCATCATGATAATCTGTTCGAAGTGGAATGCGTCATTCTCATTCTACAATTAACCACCTCCTATCGGTGGAAACAACCTTACAGTATCTGAATCGCACAAAATCATATCATCGCTTGTAATCATTTCATCGTTTACTGAAACTATCGCTACTTCTGCTCGAGGAATTCCGAGTTGCATCATCAAGGCATTAAGCGAAATTTCCTCAACCAGGGTAATTTCTAGGTACGCACGTTTTTGGTGATCGTACCAACTCAAATTTCCGCCAAGATGTAATTTCATACCTTTTTTAGTCTAGACTATTTTCAGCAGATCAGCTACCCATTCAATCTCGAGCGTGCGCAGACGTTCGTGGGTTGGAATGGTAGTGGTCGGATTCCAACCTTTGATGGTGTAGAGATCAGTCAGGGTTTGTTCAAAATCAGCTTTCGAGATACTAATGCCGGTCAGCACACCGTTCTGGAGGGGTTTAAACAACCGATTTGGAAGCATGTCATCCTGGCGTGTAAAACCTTCTCGCAAGTTGAAGACTCGCGCCAGAACTATCGCGCGCTCGCCTATGCGGAGCAAGTCTTGTATGCTCATATCCCAACCCGTCGTTGCTCTTATAGCAAAGAGAATTTGATCTACCTGGATGAAAGAACGCGGTGCAGGACCAAAGTAACATAGGCCAACGACTTTGCCAAAGCTGCTCCAGCTTTCCATTAGTGCATAAGAGGTCGCCTTCTTTTTGCTAAGCTCGCGACTTGGTAATGCTTCTGTTATCCCTAACGGGATAGCTCCCTTAAAATAAACCGAATCGGAATTTGCCAGGATCGTGTCATGGTAGGCGACTAGATGGTCAGCACCGGTTTCGCTAACCGCATATCCCAAACCCACGCCAACTTTTCCCCGAGGGTCATGCAATGGCAATTCTTGGCCTTTGACTTGCATAGCAAATTGGTATGAGTCCTTACCAATAACTTTGCTGGCACGGCGCACACCTTCTGCCAACAAATTGCCGAAACCACGCCTATGAGCGATCATCTCGATCATCTTGAGCATAGCATCCGCATTTCCAAAGCGTAGTTCCAGTCCGTCCACATCTTTCGGAGCTATTAGACCATGTTCAAAACATTCCATTGCAAAGGCGATGGAAGAACTTGTCGAGATGGTATCCAACACATAACGATTGCATAACTCGTTTGCCTTTGCCATCGCTGATAAATCATTCACACCACAGTTCGAGCCAAAACCGGCCACTGCTTCATACTCAGGCCCGCCGTATGTGTTGCTTACCTGATAGCACGCGCTGATCGATACTTCACGCTTGCAGCGCACAGCACAGGCATAGCAACTACCACGGCCCATGAATAAATCTTTTTCATAGGCATCCCAACTTAGCCGATTTGCACCATCAAATGAGCCCTCACGAAAGTTGCAGGTGGGCAACATACCTGCAGCGTTGATACCTTCTGTTAGTCCAGGCGTCCCTTTGACTTGCAGATCCCAACTCAGTGGGTGTTCCTTTACCTGTTTGGCTAGTGTTTTGCCCAATTCAGCCAATTTTTGCGGATCATTCGCCAGGTCAAGATAACGCCCCTTACCCCGAACAGCGATGGCCTTGAGATTCTTAGATCCCATAACTGCCCCCATGCCACAGCGTCCATTATAGTGGCGCATTTCATGAGAGAGAGCTGCATACCGAACTTTGTTCTCACCACCCAATCCAATTTGGAGGATACGGATGAGCTTATCGCCCAATTCCTGGCGGACAATTTCCTGAACCTGATCAGGATCACAACCCCACAAATGCCGTGCGTCCCGGATTTCGGCTTTCCCATTGTTCACCCAGAGATACACAGGCGATTTGGCTTTTCCTTTAACAATGATGGCTTCAAACCCAGCCATCTTGAGCTCCGGTCCCCAGAAACCACCCGCTTCGGACTCCCCATAACTACCAGAGAGGGGCGATCGCGCAGCAGCAGTAAAGCGAGTTGCCGTCGAAAGTGGGGCACCTGTTAGCAATCCGGTGGCAAACACCAGCACGTTGTCAGAGCCGAGGGGATCAACACCGCGGGCAGTATTCTTCAACAAGAGGTAAGCTGCCAGTGCTTTGCCTCCAGGATACAAGCGATAGAGTTCTTCGCTGATCTCTTCAATGTGGATTGTAGTGCTGATAAGATCAACATAAAGTAACTTTCCTGTACTTCCATAAGCCATCGCATTCACCTATTCAATCCATGATAGAGAAAATCTCGCTCGCAACTACAGAGAAATGAACAAGGAAATCAAACGTTTTAGCCTTCTAGTGAACTCTTTTCTCAAAATCAACCCAATATGGTTCACGCAATTCCTTTTTTAGTATTTTTCCAGTTCCTCCCTTGGGTAATTCTTTTCGAAATTCGACCGACTTGGGAACTTTGTAACCCGCCAAATGCTCACGAACAAACTTCAGGATTTCTAACTCATTGGTTTCCATACCTGGCTTCAGCACGATTAATGCCTTGGGCACTTCGCCCCACTTTTCATCAGGCACACCGATGACCACTACCTCAAATACTGCTGGATGATCTTGTACGACCTTTTCCACTTCCACGGAAGATATATTTTCTCCACCAGAGATGATAATATCTTTCTTTCGATCTACGATTGTGATATATCCTTCACTATCAATCACCGCCATGTCCCCAGAATGAAACCAGCCATTCTTGATCACTGCATCCGTAGCAGCCTGGTCTTTCCGATATCCTTTCATAACCGCGTTGCTGCGAAATACGATCTCACCAATGGCTTTCTCATCTGCAGGTACATCGTCCCCATTTTCATCAACCACGCGCAATTGGACTCCAACAATCGGCAGCCCGGTTTTGACTTGTGTATTTAGTCTGATTCTTTCCTCAATCTTTAGGTGGGGTTTCGGTCGTGCAATTACTGCAAATGGAGATGTCTCTGTTAGACCATAGCCCACAATTGCTTTGCACCCGATCTCAGCCTCCAGTTTTTCAATCAATGCTAATGGTGAGGCTGCACCACCAATAATCACTTCTTTCAAAGAACCCAGATCATATTTCTTTAGATCAGGATGTTGTAAAAGACCGTTGAATATCGTCGGAACTCCCAGGATTTTGGTAATGCCCTCCTGTTCAATCAAACGCAGCATATCTCCAAAATCCACCTTGCGCAACATCACATGCTTGCCCCCCACCGCTGTTAGGAACTGGGGAGTACCCCACCCATTAACATGGAATAAGGGCACAACATGGAGAAGAGCATCTTCATCGGATACTTGAAAACCAATAATTGCATCCAATGTGTGCAAATACAACCCTCGATTGGTTATTTCAACACCTTTTGGATCGCCGGTCGTACCTGAAGTATAAAAGAGTTCAACTACTGCATTTTCATCAATAGAAGACAGGTCAATTTCAGCATCTGAATGTGAATTACTCAATAATGTCTCATAATCTTTTGCCCACTTACATTTTGTATCTGACTCAAAGATAATATAATGTTCCACTGTTTTGAGATAAGGTTTTATCTGCTCGATCACCGGCAAGAAATCCAGGTGAAAGCACAGAACCCGCGCTTCAGCGTGATTGATTATGTAATCAATTTCCCTAGGCGAAAGACGTATGTTGATCGGATTCAATACGCCATTCACTTGCGGAACAGCGAAATACGCCTCAAGCAATTGATGGGAATTGTATGTAAGAAATGAAACCACGTCGCCAGTTCTTAATCCCATACTTATAAGAGCATTTGCAAAACGATTTATCCGTTGATCATACTCAACATAGGTGAAACGTTTTTCCCCATCCACAATGCCAATTTTGGATCCGTACAATTTCGCGGCTCGTTGTCTAAATTCAAGAGGGGTTAGAGGAACTATCATAATGAAATTAGATTCAAAGGGCAGCACCCCGCGCGACCGGACACGCGAGCTCGCAGTTCCGGCAGTACTTTACGACTTCGCTGGGTTCTTCGATTCCCATGATCGAACCATCGAGTATTTCAAAATCGGCATCGCGTTGATCCTGCTTCTCCTTGCAGAACGCCCTCTCGAAGGACCCGTTTCGGAACGCTCCTCTCGGACAGGATCGGTGGCAGGGCATGTCGCAGCCATTGCACGGGTCGAAGTCGATAGGACCAGTTGGCTCGAGCTCAGTCTCCATGAAGATCCCTCGCAGACGGACCCGCGGACCAAACTCTGGAGTGATCAGGAGGTTGTTTTTACCGAACACCCCTAGGCCAGCCAAAGCGGCGGAATCCTTTAGAAAAGCCCCCCCGTACTCGATCTGGTATGGCAGCGAAAGTGCTTTTATTCCGAGTTCTTCACCCAGCCAAACCCGGAGCTTTTTCGACTGATCCCTCAACACACGGTTGCCAGGAGTAAAGCCCGGGACCTTGAGACTCCACCAATCGAGTATGGGCTCGGATGGAGGATGAACCAAAGCCCATACCAGGACTGATTTGTACTCTTCGCACCATTCCACGCCCTTATATTCTGCATAGTACGGTCTTTTGTCGTAGACCGCATAGGAGGGGGAAGCCTTCAGAGCAGCGACCGTCGCGATTCCCGCCAACGAAGCCCCAATCTCTTTTGCCTTCTCGATGATGGTTTTCTCGATCTGATAACTGTTAGATTTCATATGCTCAGGTCCTTTCCACCGTACAGCCGGGTCACCATCTCAGCCCGTCACTTATCGGTGCTTTTAATTTTGTTGATTGTGTTTACGTTCAGGCTGATCAGGGCATCGGACGCAACCACCCCCTGACCTTCGGACAGGAGCATCAGTGGGTTGATATCGAGCTCGATAATAGACGATGGGTCATTCTCTACCATGTCCGCAACCGCCAGGATGACATCAGCCGCGGCGTTAAGATCGGCAGGTGGAGCCCCTCTGAAACCGTTTAAGAGAGGTGCACACTTCAAATGGTCCAATGCGTGCAACACATCCTTTCTGGTGGTTGGCAACAGGAGTGACGCGCTGTCTTTCAATATCTCGACCAAAATTCCACCGCTCCCGACCAAAAGATACGGGCCGAATTGCTCATCACGGGCCACACCGACAATGAGTTCAGCCACGACTCCGCAGACCATTTTCTCGATCAGATAGGAGTCGGAGAGACTCGACATCTCCGACACCGCTTCCGACACCTCGTCTGCGCTGCCAAGGTTAAGTCTGACACCCCCAACATCGGTCTTGTGCGCAACGCCCAATGCCTTGACGACGACCGGATAGCTCAACTCTTCGGCCGCCACAGCCGCCTCCCCGGCGCTGCGGACGACTCGCGCCGCAGGAATCGGCACACCGCACCGGGCGAGAAGGCCCTTGGACTCTGCCTCGTCCAACACCTTGACGGGACCGTCCTGCCGTTGACTGAAGTTCGTGAGTAAAGGCAGGCTGGGGGGGCGGCTCCAGGCAGCGCCTACATCGACCGCCGCCTGGATACCTGCAAGCCCAGCATCGATACCGGCAAGCATAGCAACGCCCTCTTTCATCAAACGCGCCGTCACAGACTCCGAAATCGTATCTGAAAAGGTCGCCAGCACCGCGGCCTTGGTGCCTGTTTGCTTTGCTGCTCGGACAAAACCCCTCTCGGCTCCACCCCAGGTCGATTGGTCACAAAGATCTTCTCTTGGGTAATCAAGCAAGCACAGTGATACATCGAAATCTTCTGATAAAAAGGCCGTAAAGTTGTCAGCCATCCGCTCCTCATCATCCCAGGTGAACATCTGGTAATCTAAAGGATTGGCAGCCACTACCCGCTCATGCACTGTCGAGCGAAGACGTTGCGTCACTTCTGAGGACAGCGGTGGCAAGGTCAAGCTCGGGCCCATGGCATCAGCGAGAAGCGTGAGATCGCCGCCCGAGGTGCTCATAGCTCCGATCCTTCCTCCCTTCAATGGGCCGAGAACGTGCAATACCTTCAGTGCTTCCATAAGCGCTTCCAGAGAATCAACTCGAGCCACGCCGAGGCGCTCGAACAGAGCACTCACCAGAACGTCGGAACCGGCGAGCGACGCCGTATGCGATATCACCATTTTCTGAGCGAGCTTTGAGCGACCGGTCTTGATGGCAACGATGGGCTTGGCCAGTTCTCGGGCGACGTTGACTGCCTCCTGGAAGGCTTTCGGGTCGGGCATCGTTTCCATATAGAGCCCAAGCGCCGTGACCCGATCCTGTCGAGCGAAGGTGTGGATCGCATCATGGAGATCGAACTTCAGCCTGTTTCCCAGGGACATCATATAGGCAATGGGAAGGCCGCGCCGTTGCATGGTGAGGTTGAAACCCACGTTCGACGACATGGTGATGATGGCTACGCCTTCTTCGACCCGTCGGCCACCCTGCTGGTCGGGCCAAAGCATCGCCCCGTTAAGATAGTTGAGCAGCCCGTAGCAATTCGGTCCGACCAGGGGCATGTCACCTGAGGCTTCCAGAAGTCGCTCTGCGAGTTCGGAACCCTCCTCGCCCGCCTCGGTAAAGCCAGTGGCATAGCAGATTGCGCCGCCCGTATCCCGTGCAGCGAGATCTCTGACGATGTCGATGGTGAGGTTGCGATTAACACCCACGTATGCAGCATCGGGGCTTCCCGGTAGATCCTCCACCGAGCGATAGACCGTGCGCCCTAGGATCTCCGTTTTGTTGGGATGGACTGGCCAGATCTCCCCTTTGTATCCCATGCGATCGCTCTGGCGAATCACCTCTTGGGCCTGCGCACCGCCGAAAACGGCAATGGAATGCGGATTCAAAAGACGCTCAATTGACATGTGCTGCCCTCCTGGCTTCAGCTTTGTTATTCTTCAATTTATTCACTAAAGCTGGCACAAAGACTCGGCAATCTTCAACCACGCCATAATCTACCTGCTCAAAGACAGGCGCTTTAGCATCATTGTTTATTGCTATCATTATTTTTGCTGCAACTACACCCACCATATGCTGCAATTCTCCTGATAAGCCGACGCCAATATAAATTTCCGGATTTACCATTTTCCCACTTTGGCCAATCATGGTCTCCAATTCCGTCCAGCCTGCATCGACTGCAGGGCGGGTTGAACCAAAGCCGGCATTCAACAAGTCTGCCAACTCTGCAATTTGATGCCATCCATCATGATCCCCGGCTCCAGCCCCTCCAGCTACGATTACCGATGCGGTTTCCAATGAAATACCCTCGGACTTTTCCTTGACAATTTCTAAAGTCTGGACACGTAAAGGAAATTCTTTTGGCACATCAATTGGAATTATCTCGCCTGATCTGGCTATATCTAATACTGGATTTGGAAATACACCATTAGCCACAGTTGCCATTTGAGGACGTTTCTCAGGGCATACAATAGTAATCTTCCCGCCATATGCGGGTATCTTTTGTTCCAGGATGCCTTCGTTGTTTATTACTAGATCGATACAATGAGCAGCTAGGCCAGTCTCCAGTTTAGCTGCAATGAGCGGCGCCAATTCTCTCCCCATGAACGTGGAGCCAATCAGCAGAATATCAGGGCAATGCTCAACCATTATATTCACAATCATTTCTGAATAAAGTTCAGCCTGGTAGGGAACAAGCAAATCTGAATCACCCTTAAACACTAAATCTGCTCCTGCCTCGACCAACTCTTGAGCAACTTTCGTCAGGTTTTGGCCTAACAAGACGACTCCTACCTTAGAACCAAGATCATCGGCTAGCTGTCGAGCTTTTCCTACAAGCTGCAGAGATACAGACCGAATCTCCCCCTCCCCTTGTTCGGCAACCACGAACACAGGGGCACTTTTCTCTTCCATTAAACCACTCCCGCATCGGACAGGATTTGAACAAGGCGTTCAACCTTTTCTTGCAAGGATCCCTCTAATATCTCAACCTTTCGTCGGTTCTCCAAATTAGCCATCTCTGTCACGTAAGTCGGTGAGCCTTTCAAACCAACACGTTCTGCCAGAATATCCAGCTTCTCACGATCCCATACCGTGATTTCCTTGCTACGAGCCTTTAGGATGCCGGAGAAACTAAGAGTCCTCGGTTGATTCAAATTCCTGGTCACAGTAATGACTGCAGGCAATTTGAGTTTAACCTTCCTGTGCCCATGATCATAGTCTGCTTTTACAATCCATTCGTCTCCCTGGTCTTCAACTATTTCTCGCACCATCGTTACGACAGGCATGTTTAGAAAGGTGGCAATCTCAGGGCCGACCCATTCCGTAGCCCCGTCGCTACTGGCCATCCCACAGAAAACCACGTCCACCGGTCCATTCTTTTCAATCGCTTTTGCAAGTGTATAAGCTGTAGCAAAGGCATCCGCCCCCGCAAAGGCAGGATCGGTAAGCAGGATACCTTTATCAGCTCCCAATGCCAAACATTCTCTGACAATGTTTCCTGCTGGAGGTGGTCCCATACACAGGATTGTGATATGGGCACTATATTTCTTTTTTAATTGAAGCGCAGCCTCTAAGGCGTGGCTATCCAACGGGTTTATGACCAGGGGAATATCTAAGCGTGGTAATGATTTTGTAATCGGGTCAATCTTGAGCTTGGCCGTCATACTTGAATCCGGTACTGCTTTGACACAGACGACGATATTCAGCACCAATATTCCCTTGTTTTTTTTCTCGATCGCATACTCTCGCTTAGTTCATGAAAGCGCCCAGCGTGAGATGATGACCTTCATAATATCTGAAGTACCTGCAGATGGGCCAAGTACATATGAATCCCGCAAATACCGGGTAACGGGAAATTCTTCCATGCACCCATATCCACCATGGATATCAACAGCCATTTTGGCAGCCTTCTGAGCTGCTTCGGTGGTGTAATATTTTGCAACAGCAAATTCGTTACTTGAACGCTCACCTTTGTCCTGCATAGCAGCTGCACGATAGCCCAACAGTCGCCCAGCCTCAAGGTCAATTTTCATCTCTGCAATTTTGAATTGGATTGCCTGTAAGTTGCTGATCGATTTGCCGTAAAGGATGCGTTCGTTAGAGAACTTAACAGCTGCTTCTAGACAAGCTTGTTGTAAGCCTAAGGCACAACCAACCATCCCCCCACGACCCACGTCACCAATAGCAGTCATAGCCACCTTGAGACCTTTGCCTTCCCCCCCAAGTACATTCTCGGCTGGCACTGAAACATTTTTCATCTCAATTTCACCAGTATTACAGCCTCGCATTCCCATTTTGTGTTCCTCGTGAGTCGGTTTAAACCCTTCCAACCCTTTTTCGACAACAAAGGTGGTAAAGGCCTCAGGATTATCCTCATCAACAGCTAAGACTACCTGGGTATCAGCTGTGTGTGAATTGGTTATAAAACATTTCCGGCCATTCAAAAAATAGGTGCCGTTACCTTTTTTATATTTTGTACGACATCCCTTTGGATCAGAACCTCCTGAGGGTTCTGTTACTGCAATAGTTGCCAAGCGCTCCCCAGTCGCGAATTTTGGAAGGTATTTCTTTTTTTGCTCTTCCGTGCCAAATTTTATGAATGGTTCAATGCCGAGGCCAAATATCTGATTCATCATGGCAGTTGCGACCGAAACACGGGCTATCTCCTCTAAGGCGATTAGGCGGGCAATATATCCCATACCCAATCCACCGTATTCCTCAGGGATGGTGATAGCGATCATTTCAGCTTCAGCCAGTTCCTTTATCACTTCATCCCAGCCGCGATTTGTCTCTTCCATAATTGGCACATGCGGGGCAATCTTTATTTCAGCAAACTCCCTTGCCACTTTGCGGAATAACTCTTGTTCCTCGGTGAAAGTGAAATCAATCATTTTGTTTCTCCTTTTCGAATTGTGTGAATTTTGCGTACATTTTGAACGATAATTGGCAATCTTTTATCATTATGCTGATTACTTTCTTAGTTAAATAGTGTTTGCGTTGCAGCCATATATGCGCTTCCCTTCAAAGAATAGTGAATTTCGGACATGGGATCCGAAAGATTTAAGAGGAGAATTATCTTCATCTTTCATATTAGTCACATAGTGCCTGATAAACGGCGTCACGGAAATCATTTACTATAGGATATGTTCTAGTTGGAATGTATTGCAACATCAGTATTCCCACGATTTCCTCAACAGGATCAATCCAGAAATGTGTGCTTGCCCAGCCACCCCAACCATGAGAGCCAACCGAGCCACGTTGACTTGATTGAGTAATATCCAACAACACGCTGAACCCTAGCCCAAAGCCAACGCCAGGCCAGGGATCTTCCATCGTAATCGGTAATATGCCAGCAGGCAGGTGGTTAATTCGCATCAATTCCACCGTTCTTGGTCCCAGCAATCGGACACCATCCAACTCTCCCTTGTTCAGCATGCATTGGGCAAAGCGGAAATAATCTGTAATAGTAGAGACCAATCCTGCACCTCCACCATCCCGACGTACATTGAAGAAATCCCCGCCAACAGATATATCAATTACATCCAGGAATCTTTCTTTGGTCAGGCCATATAACTCAGAAAAGCGATGCTTTTTTGATCTAGGTACCCTGAAAAAAGTATCATCCATTCCTAGAGGAATAAAAATCTGTTCTTTCAAAAACTCGGATAACAGTGCCTCTGAGAGGATTTCAATTAAGTAACCGATGATATCCGTTGCATAGCTATAGTGCCAATTATCTCCCGGGTGAAACCGAAGAGGTATTTCCATTATCCGCCGTGTTACTTCTTCGTTGGTATGATCAACGTTCTCCAAATCTGCTTGCTTGTAAAGCCTATCGATAAGTGAATCTGTTTGATCGCCGTAGCTCAACCCGGCTGTATGAGAGAGTAAGTGGCGAATTGTGATGTCCCGGTTCGGTGCTACCAATCTTCCGCCAGCTTCAAGTACTTTAACTGACTTAAATCCCGGGATGTATTTATGCACAGGATCATCCAGACGTACCGAGCCTCGCTCATAAAGCATCATGAGCGCTGCTGAGGTGATCGGTTTGGTCATAGAATAAATACGGAAGAGTGTACCCAACTCCAATGAATGATTTTCTTTTAGATTCTGATATCCATATTTCTCCAAATGAACAACCGCACCTCGCCGGGCTACCAATGTGACTATACCGGCTGATTTTCCATCATCGACATAGTGTTGCATAATTTTTGTGACACGCGTTAAGCGCTCCGGGTTAAAACCCAATTCAACCGGCGAATGTAGTTTCATCCTTGCAGCTTCTCCAGGTTGACTCTTGATACAATTGTCTTGCATGTCATGTTGGTCTCCTAAAATTTACTTATAATCGGGGTGGTGGTAAAAATTGACCGATGGAGCACTATCACTCCTGCGTGGGCATAAAGCTATCAGTCAAAACTCTCCATTATCATAAACGGAACAAGAGGAATTATTAACTAAACCCATAAGTTCCGATCACCATTCCACCAGCAATTCGGATCCCTTCCCCTGATATGTAATTTGCCTCGTCCGAAGCCAGGAACAGGTAGAGATTTGCATCACCCTCAGGTGTATCGATTCGCTTGAAGGGTGGTTTTTTCTGTAAAGCATCCAGCGCATCATCAGGCCATTCAGACAAGGCTTCGAAATATCCATTATACGGATCCTTTTGATAGATATCGTTGCTACGAGAAGACTTAAGATCCTCCACACACGTAATTCCAGCCAAGGACGCATCACTATTCTTTACCAGTTCAATGATTCGCTGTTGCAATTTTGGGCTTGCCTGAGTAGTCATCAAGCTATCCTTATTGAGGGCTAATTATTGTCACGGTTCCATCTTCACGCACTTCCAACCAATCGCCATCTTTTACGGCAGACAGGAAATCTTCCCCAAGTTGGTCTACTGTGCAAATACGGTGATGAGTCCAAATATCTGCTACGATCAAACCACCAGCAGCCAAAGAGTCAATGGAGTGTGCAAACAGCATGGCCTTGGGAGCAACGCCTAAACCTGCCACTCTTTGCCAGACCGCACCCGCAGATGTTGATCCAGAAGTCTTGGGCAAGCAAATGATCTTATCTGTCATGTTTCTACCAAACAAATCCGTATTGCCGCTATCAGCGCATTCTGCAGACTTTGCATCATCATGTAGGCTGTTGAAAAAACTGGCATAGGCGTTGAAGCCTCTTCGAGAAACGAGAGCTTTCCCAGCCAGGTTTGCTGGAAGGATTGCCCTGCCCGTGAATGTTTTTCTCATATCTACTCTCAGTCAACCTTACCTGTTACTAAGACTTCAACCAAAACCTCATCAGGTAAGAAACGAGCGGTCGTGTAAGCCCTGAGTTTGGTCGAATTGGTTAGGATCGGTCTGCCCGTACATAAGCGGGTTTCGAAGATCGTTTCACTGCAAGCTGGGCTGAACTTAACCCCGGCTTCATTCAATTGAAAATACACCGATTCATCCTCTTTGAATTTCTCTAACACCTTTGGCGCAGCACAAAGGACCGTATCTATCTCAAGGCGATTTTTTGTGTGTATCTTTAATGCTGCATGGATCGCATCAGCCCACCAATACAACTGGCGCAGGCTCAGATGCGGGCATCCTATATAGCAGCGCTCCGGCCTGGCATTCTCATCTGTCCACAACAAGGGAAAAGAGTCAAGCAGTTTTTGCAGTTCATGCTCGTCAATCACATAAGTCTGAAATCCTGGATCTAACAAATCCTTTCCAAAGTCAGCTGCTTCCGGTGTGATGTTTTCCACATGGAAGAGGCCAACTGCACCGTACGTGGCACATGCCGTGCCCATTTCCTGCAAGAAATCAGTGGTCTCGGCATCCAACTCTGGATTTAGATAACGGTCGAGATTCACGATATAGGGTATATCTTCAAATACTTTCATACCGATGGCTGCACCAAGCAATTGGGGGTTCGGCAGATTATCCGTCATGATTTCAACTAACCAGGTAGCCTTGCGCCCCTCATCAGTGAGCAGCCCCGCAAGTGGTGTTTTGCCAACAATGTTGGTCAAAATATCTACGATGGCCCCGTTGCGGTTCGTGCGCGCGCCTAATACCGAATTTGCATAAACCGCGCAGGCAGATTCGGACCAGGCCAGGATCGTGTCTCTTTCTGGGATATTGCCAACATCAGGTTGATATGGATTGCAAGTGTAGGCGTCTTGATCCCTTAGTCCCAATTGGATCATTAGTTCATCGTAACGCGCTTGATTACGGTACATAGCCTCTATCGCGGCTGCTTCCTCAGGCCGCACATATAAGTTTTCAAAATCGAAAGGGGGCTTGGGGTCAAGAGTGAAGGGGAATTTAGTTTTCAAGCCAGCATTTGCCAACTCTTCCAACAGTTCAATAGGAGGAGCAATTCCCGGTGAAGACCATGGAATGACAAAGTGACCCGGCCCTTCAATATCCGCGAGTCTCCCCGCTTCCAGCGCCTCACCGTAAAGCACTACGGTTTTCATAACCTTTTGCATGGTTGGTCCTTGCGAACCATGCAGAAGATCCAATTCCTCTTGTGAGAGTTTGATTTTCAAGTTCTCGAGGTTGGTCATCATTTGAATAATAGCTTTGCGTTAAACTGCTTTCACACTCGGAAGGTCTCTAAAACAATCAGTCGGGCAAACCATTTTACTAGTCATATAAAAAAACGATGCAATTGTTTATAGATTCCTTAACCTGGGATCAAAGGTGTCGCGGAGGCCGTCACCGAGCAAGTTAAAACCCAACACGGTAAACATAATGGCCAGGCCGGGAAAGATCATAACCCAGGGAGCCAACCTCAGGTACGAGCGTCCACCGGCGAGGATTGAGCCCCAACTGGGTGTTGGCGGTTGGGCGCCCATGCCCAGAAAGCTTAAGGTTGCTTCGATCAGGATGGCATCGGCCAGCATCAGCGTTGCCATGACGATGACAGGGGCCATGCAGTTTGGGAGGAGGTGAAGGAACATGATCCGTCCATTATTGGCACCAAGAGCCCGGGCGGCAAGAATAAACTCCCGCTCACGTAACGAAAGTATTTGTCCGCGTACCACGCGTGCAAATCCTCCCCAGTAGCCAAGCCCGATGGAAATCATAACGCTTACCAGGCTGGGTCCTAACACGGCTACTAGAAAGATGGCTAAGAGGACTGTTGGGAAAGCCCAACTAATATCGACCGCACCCTGGACAATAGTGTCAATTCTGCCACCATAAAAGCCTGCGATGGCTCCTAAGCTGACACCGGCAGCCGCAGATATTGAAGTTACAAGAATGGCAACTTCTAACGAGACGCGTGACCCAAAAAGAATCCGGCTCATCAAATCGCGACCTAACTCATCAGTACCCAATGGAAATTCTCTACTGGGTGCAAACAAACCTTTGCGTAGATCTTGATCGTTAAATCCTTGAGGCGCAATATAATTAGCCATCAGGGCACTAAGCACCAGCAATAGGATTATCGTCAAGCCGAGTATCGCACTTGGGCTTTTTCGCAGGCGAGTCCATGTATGGATCTGTTTACGACTATACTGTTGTTTTTCGGTCGCTTCAAAAGCAAGTTCCCCTAAAGGGGTTTCTGGTTGTTTACCCATATATTCTCAAGACTTGGTCGCATAATGATGATGTCTAATGGCGGATACGAGGATCAACGATAACATATGCTATGTCCGCAAGGATGTTACTAAGAATAATGGCCAAGGCTAAAACAAACATGCAACCCTGAAGAACAGGAAAATCACGGGAGTAGATGGATTTCAACATCAAGAACCCAATGCCCGGCCGGGCAAAGACGGATTCTATTACCACAGACCCTCCTATAACATAACCCAGATCGAGGCCCATTAGGGAGATGATGGGTATCAGTGCATTTCGAAGCGTATGTTTAATCACCACTAAACTTTCTTGAAGTCCTTTTGCTCGCGCGGTGCGGATGTAATCTTGATGAAAGACTTCCAATACGGTAGAACGAGAGATGCGAGCGATCTGACCTACCCGAGGTAATCCTAGCGCCAGCGCAGGCAGGATTAAATATCTGATACCTCCATGCCCGGTGGGTGGAAGCCATCTTAGGGTTGCCCCGAATATATACATTAAGACCAGTCCCAACCAAAAACCTGCCATCGAAACTCCGATCAGGGCAAGTATCATCGAGAACCAATCCAAAAATTTCTTGCGGTTAACGGCAGCAATGACACCCAAAGGAATGCCTAAAAAGTATGAGAGAAAAAATGCTGCCGCGCCTAGCTCCGCCGTGATCGGCAATTTTTGCAAAATCAACTCTGAGACTTCACTCTTGCTTATGATCGATTGACCAAAGTCTCCTCGGAGGACGCGGCTCATATATATACCAAACTGGACTAGTATAGGTTTATCTAATCCTAACCGAGCGCGAACTGCTTCCCGAACTTCCATAGGCGCACCGGGCCCGAGGAGCAATGTTAATGGATCGCCACCAGCGAAATGTAGTGCTGAGAACACAAGAAATGCCATTAGAAGAAGAACGGGAATTGCAAACAAGAAACGTTTGAGTAGATAACTTGCCATTCTGCCTCCTTAAGGCATTTTTCAATAAGACCACACCCATATCCAATACTGAGATACCCCTGCTGGGTGATAAACTCATCACCCAGCAGGTGATATGATGGTCAGGGGTTTGGACTATTTTTCTATATCGGCTGTTGTCCAGACCTCCGTAGACATTCCGGCTCTGAGCGAAACCGTCGTGATCTTAACATAGGACCGTGCGATCCATACTGCAGGCCTCTGGTAGATAGGTGCCCAAGGATACCACGTCTGGATAAGGAACTTGTGAGCTTCCACGAACGCGTTCTCACGCTCATCCCAGGTCGCAACAGCATATTCAGCATCCTCATACATCTTATCAAGAATGGGGTCATTCAAATTAAGATAGTTGGGATAGGGCAGGTTGTAGGCGGCAGTGAACCAGGGAAGGATGTCCTCACCATCCCAGGTGTACCGGCGCAGGATAATCTGGAATCCGCCGGCTTCCAGTTGTCCATCATAAGTCGCTTTATCCATGAGCTGGATGTTGGCTTTGATGCCTATATCCGATAACATTTTCTGGGTCGCCTCAGCCAGCCGCTTGGCTTCATCATCATTATAGGTCCAGTAGCTGACCTCGAACTTCGTACCCGCCGGTACACCCGTTACACTTTTGGCTACAAGGATGCCATCGCTACCCTTTTCCCAGCCAGCCTCCTTGAGCAATTCTACAGATTTAGTAAGATCATAGCTGGGTGCGATAGCAGATACGCCCTTGTCTGATGCCATCTGGCTCGCCAAGTAGGTGGTTTTAGCCTCACCATAGCCCATGTAGAGAGTATCCTTGATGAGGTTCCGATCAATGGCGTAGCCGATCGCCTGCCTCGTGCGCAGATCGGCGACCAGTGGTTCCGCAAGGTTCATGCCAACGAACCATATGGTCGCTTCTGGACACGTGATGACTTGGTAGCCGGGTTTATCCTGGTAATTAGGTAGTTCGCGCCAAGGGGCTTCCAGGATCAGATCGACGGTGCCAGCCTCAAGCTCGACCATTCGTGTGGCATCTTCAGGTATGATGCGATAGATGATCTTATCTATGTTGGCAGGCCCTTTATGACCGGTCCACTCAGGTGCCCAGTTATAGTCCGGGTTTTTCACCAGGGTCAGGTGATCATTCTGTACCCACTCCTGGAGCATAAAAGGTCCTGTACCTGTAGGATATTTGGTACCGTATTCATCCCCGTATTTCTCGTAGGCCTCCTTGCTCATCATGAGACCCCAAGCGCCAGTCAGGTACCAGAATAGGGCAGGGTAAGGCTTTTCCAGGTGAAAGACAGCTGTGTAGTCATCAACAACTTCAACCTCTTTCACGGGGGAATACATATACGCGCAGCAGGCGTTTTCACCTAGCATCAGTTCGATCCACCACTTAACCACCTCAGCATTAAATGGGGAGCCGTCAGTGAATGTGACACCTTCTTTCAGGTGAAAGGTCACGAGCTTCCCATCAGGGGATACTTCCCAACTTTCCGCCAACCCGGGTTGGATATTGTAGTCTGTGTCCATGGTCACCAGGGAGTCGTAGATCATCTGGGTGGGTTCCATCGCGTAGACCTGTGTCGAGATGTCAAAAGTCTCGCTATATTGCTCGGGGATGGCAATCACCAACACCTTCTCAGGGGGGATGGCGGTGGGCTCTGGCGGCTTCGCTGGTTCTTCGGTTGCTGCTGGTCCGGCTGGTGTTTCAACGGCGGGAGCACAGCTTGCTATCAGCAATGCCACGACGATTGCCGCAGCCATAAGTCTCCATAAACTGTTTTTCATTTTTTTCCTTTCTCCTCAAAATCCTTAAAAGTGAATACAATGGTGTACTAACCTTCTTTTGCTAATTTGTTCAGAACACCTCCTTTCCTCTCCAACCTCCAGGTGTTAAGGCTAACACCAAGGGACCACTAATCTTATTCTTCAGGTGAACCCTATCTGACACAGCACGCGCCTCACACGTAGCCCACACCTGTAGCAACAATAATCATCAAATCCCCATCCTTGAGGCGCTCCTGCCTCTCACCCTCAATAATGTTTATGATGCTGTCCTGTTCGCCCATGTGACCGTAGGTGTTGTTGTATACGCCTTGTGCTTCAGAAAGCTCGAGTCTCTGAAGCATATCTTGGTAAATAGAAGGTTTCACCGGGATCATGTTGAGGAAATCCACATCTGCCCGTGTATAACGGCTTTTTCGCAAGGCTTCATCAATACAAAAAACCAGTTCTTCATTCACTAACAATTCCTACTGGGTTGCGCTCTGGTACTGACATGACGTACAAAATCCTTATGTTCCGATTACCAAGCCACCATCAATTCGGATCACTTCCCCTGATATGTAGCTTGCTTCATCCGAGGCCAGGAACAGATAGAGATTTGCGACTTCCTCAGGTGTACCCATTCGTTTGAGAGGGGGTTTTTGCTTTAGAGATTCCAATGCATCCTCGGGCATAGAGAGTAACATTTCTGTCAACACCATGCCAGGTGCAACCGCGTTGACACGAATGTTATTCCCTCCCAATTCACGCGCCCAAACCTTGGTCATCCCAACCACTCCGGCTTTTGTCGCAATATAATTTGTTTGTCCATAATTACCATCCAAGCCCACAACAGAGGAAGCATTCAAAATCACCCCGCTAGCCTGCTTGATCATGTAAGGTGCAACCGCCTGAGTACAATTGAATACTCCTTTCAGGTTTACCGCCACAACCGAATCAAAGGCCTCCTCAGACATCTGTTTTACCAACTCTCCGTTTTTGACTTTTACCAGAACGCCATCCCGGTGAATACCGGCATTATTGATAAGGATATCAATTCGCTCATATTTCTTTGCCACACTGTCCACCCAGTTTTGAACCATCTTTCGGTCTGTAACGTCGACTATCTGAAAGTCATGTTCAGATCCAATTTCATGCAATAGTGCCAATCCCTGATCTTCAGTGACATCACAAAAGGCCACTTTTGCTCCCTCTTTCGCAAACCGTTTTACCGTGGCTTTCCCAATCCCTGCTGCCCCCCCTGTTACGAGAGCTATTTTTAGGTTGAGGCGCATTGCATTTTCTCCTAGGTAATCATGGCTTACTTGTTTCTCAGTGACCGTATTGTTCCGTAAACTTTTTTATCAACCGTATTGGCTGCGGTCTCCGGGAGTTCTTTAACAAAAACAACCGATTTCAGCACTTAATAATTTGCCATCCATTCATGCATACAAGTTGTCAGTTCAACTTCAGATAAGGTTTCATCGGGTCTAAGAATAACAATCGCCCTCCCAACCTCTACCCATTTGGCATCATGAACAGGGATCAAAGCTAGTTCAACGATTGAAGGGTGACTGTGCATCACATCTTCTACTTCTCTTGGATAAATATTATCCCTACCAGTTTTAATCATTTCCTTAACTCGTCCGATGATATAAATATCGCCATCCTCATCTTTCCGAGCTAGGTCTCCGGTATGTTGCCAGCCACCTATTACAGTCTTGTCGGTAGCAAGATGATTATTCCAATAATAAAAGGATACCCTGTCGCCCATACGAATGCCTAACCCGGCATGCATGAAATTTGCCAATCGGTTTGTACGGCGATTCCAGTCAATGTAGGTGATCGGCTGATTATTATTGACAGCATCGATTAACTCAACTTTGTTTTGCGAAAGTGCTGCCCTCCGTTGAAGCCAATCACCAAAAAACATGTTTATCCTTTCAAGTTAGGCGAACGACTATGCATCAGTACTCCTACCTTTTACTAAAGCTTATCTACTTATTCTTTTGCGGTTCAGGTATCACTTCCTCGATTTTCATGATATTTCGTGCGTAATCTACATATTCCTCAAACGGCGTTAAAAACCTGACTGTAAGCTTCGCGCCATCCGGTGATCCACCACCGTGCATGCATCCCGGGACTCCGCCGCCGATTGTCAGCCATTCACAGAGTCGTGCCACCTTGAGCCGCGACTCTGCCGAACCAGCACCGGCTTTATAATATTGGCGCAGTAATTCACCATATTCAGAATGAGCTAAATCTTTAGAGGAAGGCATACAACCGGTTTCTACAATCCCACCGCCGATTTCCTGTGTTAGCCGTTTAGTTTCATAAGGCAACGTAGCTACCATCACTTTATTTGTGTGAGCTGTAAGAGGATCAGCAAAAAATGAACCCGAGGGGTGTTGCGTCCCCAATATGCAAGCCCCAACGCCCAACCCATACGTTACTTGGTTATTGATGGACATAGTCACTAGTTTGTCCATAAACGTTTTAGAGGATAAACCGTTCGCACGCGCCATTAGTGTTGACGCGCCGACCATCACATCTCCTTGACCAGCAACACATGCTCCAATACAAGCCCGGTAGTTGGCCGTAAAGTATTGAATTAACTGCCGAGTAAATTCGTATTCCCCGCACATGAATACGCGCTCATTTGGAACAAAAGTATCTTCAAATAACAATAATCCTTGCGTTATACCGGTATTTGGTACTTCGCTTGCATTCATATCCTCCAGGTCTCTCAGGTCACTGGGGCGGGTGGCTTCGATAATTGTTAACCCCTCAATATCTCGCGGTACAACGCAGGCCAGGGCGTAATCCTTTTCTTCCTCTGAATATATTCCTCCTGGCAGCAAGAAAATCTCCTGGGAAGCGGCAGTGCCACAGATCATAAATTTTGCCCCACGAATGACAATTCCATCTTCCCGAATCTCTGCGATCCGGAGATTAACATCAGGGTCTGGTTGCTGTGAGGGCTTTAGACTGCGGTCACCCTTCGCGTCAGTTAGCGCACCAGCAACGGTTAGGCCATTTTCCTCGGCATATAAGATCCAGTTTTTCAATCGCTGTTGGTAATCCGTACCAAACTTGTTATCTATTTCATGTGTTACAGCCCACAAAGTATTTTGTCCATTCCACCCAACACAAACTGCTCCTGAGCAAGTGCCCGTTCGCCTGTAGTTCTGACGCTTCAGTTTCATATTTACAATGAGGTGTTCAGGACTCTGCATCATTGAGTTCCAACGATGGATCATTTTCCCTGTGAATATAGATGTCGTCGTGTAAACATCAGATAACTCAGGATCGTGAGAAGCATCAAAACTCAAGGCATGGCTTTCAATGGTTCTCTTCGTTGCTGGATGGATTGTCACATCCTCAATCAACTCTCCAAACTTATATATGTTTGGTCGAAGGTTTCGTAAAGCCTTTAGATAATCATCTCTTGTTTTGAGTGCCATGTTTTTCTCCAATCATATAACGTGCTTGAATGTGAAGTTCTGCTGCCTATTATTTTTATCAATTCCATTTCACCAACTTGTATGATCAGGCACAGCTATTAAAAATTCGAGGAATCTAACTGATCGCCATTAACTGGATAACGTATCCTTATTTCCTCCTTTCAATGAGATAATCGATCAAGGCATTGATTGATCTATCTAATGTGGTTGTTGACTTTTCCACCCCAAATAGAACCGACGAACCGATCATCCCGGAGAAGATCAATTCTGTTGTTCTATTAATATTAACTTTTTCATTCAGTTCACCTAGCTTTTTTCCCTCCTCTAACAACCTCTTAAGCATATTTTTTAAACCTACAAATCCCTTATTCACTTCTTGCATTAGTTGAGGATGTTGATCGTCTAGCTCGACCGAAAATGTGACGAATATACAACCACCCGGAAAATTCTTCGAGTCCTTAAGATACTGATCGCGATAATTTTCAAGAAGTTTTATTATTTTTCCCACTGGGCTTTCGACTTCATTCAAGCCATGCAACACGCGCTCTCGCCACATCCTTTGAGCCTCTGTCAGCACTTCGCAAAATAGTTCCTCTTTACTGGCAAAATGATTATAGAAGCCGCCCTTCGACGAATCAACTGACTCGATAATCTCGTTTATCCCTGTATTAATATATCCTTTCATGGAAAACAATTTCATTGACTCGTGAATGATTTCATCCTTAAGGGTCATCGAATCTCCTTTGACTTGATAAAGACCGACTGGTCTGTCTCTTGAATTATTATTGCATATTCTTCAATACAACGCATGTGACAAATGTCATGTTATAGGTATGACCCATATGTCTTTATACCCGTTCATTCAGAGTAGAGTCGAGCTTATAGAGAATTGATAAACTCTTCCCCCTTCCTTATTAAAACATCGCAATCCTGCGGCGTAGACAAATCCTGCAATAAAGCCTGTGTCTTCTCGCGAAGCACTTGCCGTGCTTCGGGTTGTCCCGCCGCTTGCCACTTCTCCATGCTCCAGCGCGGATAAAGCGGACTGGTATAGTAGCCTGTCTTGTAGTTATTAAGCGTCGAAGGGGATGAAAGAAAACTACCACCTGGTCCAACCCTGGCAATTTCATCTAGCGCAACCTGTGCATCATCAAGTTGGAAACCATGCGCGAAGCGAAACGCCTGGTCGATAATCTCGTGCACGTGCAAAACCGTACATGGCGAAATGGACTTCGAGCCTAGGCCATCGCCGATAAACGGAGCCAGTCCGCCCTTCGTCAGAGCAAACGTCAGGGCATTCATCCAGTAAGAATCAGCGGCAATCAAGTCCATGCCCCAACCCATCCCGGCGCAGGATGTTCCACAGTGCGGCAGCTTATAGAAGGCCATCATTTCAGCGCAGGCAATGTTCAGTAAAACACTTTGTGGATCGTAGAAATTTAGCATGGCCTTCATGTCAAAGTACGCAGGCAACATACCCACCGAAATCGGCGTAGCCGGCTTCATCACCTGGCTGATGGTTAGGCCGGCCAGCAATTCAGCCAGCAGCAGCGCCAGAGACCCAGCCGGTGTGAGGAGCGTGCTGGCTCCCGCCATGCTATAGTTCGAAAAGATGAACGGCAGGCCGCGCTCGATCGCAACATTCATTTTTTGCAGAGTTCCGGAATCCATCACCAATGGCGAGACTGGATTGAAATACGGCATTACAAACGGTTTCTCCCCCAGATCACCATGTAAAAATTCAAATATCCTCATCAGCGGTATGAAATTATCTTTATCCGAGGTCAATACCACTAGGGGCTTGGTGGTATTGGAAAACATTTCCAAATTACCATACAGATCACTAAGTGCTTCAGGAACATCCCGCACAATGCCTGGTGTTGAGATGACATCATAATGCGGCAAGCTACTTCCCAATTGTGTCATGATACGCATGTGGCGGCGCGTGAACAATTCCAGATTATCCCCAACGGGTTCTTGATAATACAGGGCTGTGACTCCCACACCGAAACGCAGACGGTCATCGCCAAGTCGGAAGGCAGGATTCCCGCGACGGTCGTAAATCTGAATGACAGACGGGGCAGACTGGATAGCTTGCTCGACGATTTCGGGAGAAAACCTTACATTTCTTTTCCAGACCTGAACCTGCCCGGTTTTCTCGAGCATCTCAATCACGGATGGTGAGTCCACGCGGACGCCAGTCTCGGAGAGAATGAGCAGAGCATACTGGTGTACTTGTTGAATTTGATCTTCGGTGAGCAGTTTGAGCTGCGGGCGGACGTTATTCATGAAATCTCCCTTCTCAACCTGTCATTCCATATGATGAGAACATCACAATTCCTTCTCGAAATCCTTGAGCACCTTCAATACGATGTCAACCGCCTCATCAGCGATATCCCGGGTGATTGAGAGCGCTGGGGCGATGCGCAAAGTGCTCTGCCCACACTTGGTCATAACCACCCCGTCCACTCCCACCTTCTTGATGACTTGTTTGACTTGCTCTATAGTGATGGGTTGATCTTGACGATTTACAAGTTCCACGCCGATCATCAAACCTTTACCACGTACATCACCGATAACCCCCAGTTCTTTCTGAGCGGTCTTGAAACGTGATTGGATGTGGTCTCCGACAAAGATGGCGTTCTCCAACAGGTTTTCTTCCTCAATAATGGCAATGCTTTCCAATCCGGCGCGGCAGGCTATTGGGTTTCCGCCAAAGGTGGAACCATGTGCGGTTGGCCACCATGTATCCATCAGGTCGGCGCGAGCGAGCGTGGCGCCAAGCGGCAGCCCGCCGCCAATGGCTTTCCCGAGTGCTATAATATCCGGTGCGACATTCCAATTCTCCATTCCATACCATTTTCCTGTACGCCCCATTCCCGTCTGCACTTCGTCGGCAATCAACAGTGCGCCGGTACGGTCACAAACTTCGCGCAGGGTCTGTAAGAAATCATCAGGAGGCACGATGTAGCCGCCCTCACCGATGATGGGCTCAACGATAATGGCAGCCAGGTCTTCAGGATGGATCAGCTTATCGAGGGTCATCTGGATGAAATTGCGCCATGTGCCGCAGCAATCCTCCCGACTATGATCTTTGTGACCAAATGGACAGCGGTAACAATATGGATAAGGGACATGCTCCACCCCGTTCAGAAGCGGGGCCAGATGCTTGCGATACCCGCTGCTGCTGGCAGTAAGCGATAAAGCCCCCATTGTGCGGCCGTGGAAGCTATCCATAAACGCCAGTACCATAGAACGGCCAGAAATGGCTCGTGCCAACTTAATGGCTGTTTCAACAGCTTCGCTTCCACTATTCATCAGGGCACCCTTCCCCTGGTTGAGAGGTGCAGGTGCCAGGCTAATCAGTTTCTCCAAGATTTCAACATAGGGTTGCATATAACCCACATGAGCCGCTGCGTGAATGAGGATTCCGGCCTGTTCGGTGATGGCAGCTACCACTCGCGGGTGATTATGCCCGACGTTCATAGTTGCAATACCTGCCACAAAATCGTAATAGCGGTTCCCCTCAAAATCATAAAGAAAGGAGCCTTCCCCCCGGGCAAAGGCAATATCAGTATAGCGATAAATTGCCGGGGCAACAATTTTTTTGTCGCGCTCAATCAGGTGCATCGATGAAGTTTTAAGTGACATATTCATTCCTTTTAGTAAATTCGTTGAACGCCTATGCTTTTCGTTTAAGAAACAGTGCCGTACGTTCTACTTCGCATACAATCTCCCCATGCTGATTTTTGCACAAATGCCGTAGCTTCACGATCCCTTGATCTGGTTTGGAGCGCGACTCGCGCTTATCGAGTATTTCCGTTTCAACGTATAAAGTATCACCATGAAAGACCGGTCTGGGGTGGTTCACTTTTTCATAACCCAAATTAGCAATAATGGTTCCTTCGGTGAGGTCACCTACTGTCAAGCCAACAACAATGCCTAATGTTAGAATGCCATTCACAATCCTCTGTCCAAACTGGGTTTTACTGGCAAAATCCTCATTCAGGTGCAAAGGTTGTGTATTCATAGTCAGGGAATTAAACAAGACATTATCCGTTTCGGTGACTGTACGGCCCAGCGAGTGATGGATCGTCATCCCAACATTGAGTTCATCAAAGTATTTTCCTGCCATTTTCCCTCACAGCATTAACTATGCAATAATCTTTCTTTCGCGCAAGATAGCTACCTCATCCTCACTGTATCCCAATTCAGCAAGAATAGCATCCGTGTGCTCACCAAGAAGCGGAGGGGGGTTATGTTGCACGGAGCGTGTGCCATCTATACTTACTGGAAGATCAATCAGACGCAGGTCTGGAATTAAGGGGTGTGGGAAAGCTGCCAGCAGACCGAGAGCGTGTAGCTGTTCCTCTTGTACGAGGTTGGCTACCGACTGTATACGACTGCAGGGGATAGATCGGGCTTTTAGAAGGTCTTCCCACTCGGCAGCCGTGCGAGTTTGGAAATTCTCGGTAATTTGTTTCCGCAATTCCACCTTATTTTTAACACGCATTGTATTTGTTCCGAACCTCTCGTCAGTGGCCAATTCTGGGATTTGAAGTACTTCCACAAATTTTTGAAAAAGATTGTCATTTCCCGCACAAACCAGGAGACCTTCATCCGACGCAGGGTACACCTCATAGGGTGCAATAAAAGGTGTACCTGTACCACAACGGACAGGAACAACCCCAGTTGCCATATAACCTGTAACGTGATAATTCATCCACCATGCGGCAGTTTCAAATAGGCTGGTGTCAACCCGGCAACCCCGGCCGGATAACTGTCTTTTTATCAGTGCAGAGAGTATGCCAAAGGTAGCCCACATGCCAGCCCCCAGGTCATTCACAGCGATTGGGAGGCGCACAGGAGCCTGATCAGGTTCACCGGTCATATCCATAATTCCAGTCGATGCCTGCAAGATCGGATCGTAGCCGGGCTCATTACATAGCGGTCCTGTGTTACCGTATGCAGAGATTGAGCAATAAATGAGACCCTCATTTTCTTTGTTTAAGTTTTCATAGCCCAGCCCGCGTTTGTCTAGTGAACCAGGGCGGAAGCTTTCAACCAATATGTCAGCTCGGCACGCCAAGCTGTGGGCAATCTCAACACCTTCCGGGGTGTTGATGTCTACAGCCAAACTTTTTTTGTTGCGGTTGGCGCTCAAGAAGGTAGTACTTTCACCATTCCATGTAGGTGGAGTCCATTTCCGGGTATCATCCCCATGTTGGGGGTATTCAATTTTAATGACATCTGCTCCAATATCGCCAAGGATCATGGTGCAATAAGGTCCTGCGAGATTGCGCGTCAGATCCAAAACACGGATATCTCGCAAAGATGTTTCAATTCCTGCCTTAGAAGTCATTCTTCTATTCATTTCGTTTTTTTGTGACCTCTAACCTCTTTCTTAAGATCTTCATCTTTATCAGCAGCAGCCACGATTTTCCTTACCTCTTGTTTGACATCTTCAAGTAGCGGCTCTGGTTTATGGTTTTCGAGGATCCAACTTATGGTTTCTCGGGCGACCTCCACCGGATCGCGCCATTTGCGTCCTTCGGCTGCTCCGTCTTCATAAAGAATCGACTCCCACGGCCATATCGAACGATAGGCCTTGGCGGTTTCTTTATGGCCGATATAGGAACCGGTTTGTTCTATTTGTTTGATCATATCGAAGGAAAGTGTCTTGGGATTCACTTCTATCCCATCGGTGACATCGTCAATCACCCGCAGGATTTCGCGATCGAACAGGATACGCGGGTGATCGAGCAGGCTGACAGCCTCATACATTCCACTAGGGCCGAAGGACATGTCGGCACCAGCCATTACCGCCAGAAAGTGGGAGTAAAAGTTCTCATAGCCAGCTTGCCAGTTGCTGAGTTTATATTGGCTACCTCCAAAGGAATGGCAAGCAAGCACAGGGATGCCGTTTGAATGTGCCATCTGGACCGCGGCGACATTGGTGATCTGGGCGATGCCCGATCCCATAAAGTAGCTGCCCGTGCGAGGGTCGACAATCCCTGGGTTAACAGATATGTAGTTCCCCACGCCTGGATTGATAATCTGCGTGAGCATGATTCCGCTTAGGGTTTCAGCCATAGCCAGCGTGAGAGCGCCGGCAGGATATGGTGGCGCTGTAAGACCCAAAGTGGGCATAGACATAAACCCGACTGGTATACCGTACTTGGCAAAGACCATCGCGGCTTCGATGCCGCCTCTGTCCTGCGCCAATGGCGCAATGCAGCACAGCAGCTGCGAGAGTATCGGTCGATCACGCAGTTTCTCTTCACCTCCGGAGATTGCGATAGCCATTTCAACGGCGTAGCGTGCTGAAATTTGATCCATCACTGATTCACTTTCGACATGCTTTTCAGTGTTGTTGAAGCATGCTTCTAAACCGTGGAGCGGAGAGGTCACACCTTTATCGCTGGCGCTGACCGTTGGCCATAACAGCGAAATGATCGGCAAATAATCGGCGATTCGAGCGTGGTTGGCAATATCCTGTTTCACCGACAAGCGGCGTTGGCCAGTATTAAAATCAACTATCTTGGGGGCTTCGCCGCTGCAGTAGTAATAGGTACCCTCACCGTTACCGACATTTACATCAAGATCGGGTCGCCTACCCGCCATTGTGTAGGTACGAGGTGAAGTTGCAAGGTATTTGTCGAGCAAATGGGCAGGGATTTTGACAACTTGATTGTTGAAATCCACGTTAGCACCCACCTCCGCTAAGATATTAAGTGCTTTTCCGGATGGAAAAACCACCCCGATTTCTTCCAGGACTTTGCGTGTGTTCTGGTTAATCTGTTTGATTTCCTCGTCCTCAAGGATGTTGATTTTTAGCTTAGATTCTATCGGCTGGATACTGGCTTTCCGTTCCTGGAGTTTGATCATTGCAAATTCTCCTTGTGTGAAAATAATTATCCGGTATAGTCGTTGGCGACATTGGATTATTTAGGTGCGTCTACTAGTCGAAAGGCGAGATTAACCGCTGAAACCGCATCCTCGGCATAACCATCCGCGCCGATTTGCTCAGCATACTCTTGGTTGACAGGAGCTCCCCCAACCATCACTTTTACTTGCTCGCGGAGACCAGCCTCCTCAATGGCTTCGATTAACTTTTTCTGTTCCATCATGGTTGTTGTAAGCAACGCCGAAGCGCCTACAATTGTGGCATTATTTTCCTTGATGGCTTTTATGAATTCCGAGGTGGGTATATCAACACCAATATCGATGACGTGAAAGCCATTTGCAGTCAGCATGGAGCCCACCAGGTTCTTGCCAATTTGATGCAAATCTCCCTGGACAGTGCCAAGCACAACCTTCCCCACGGTCTCTTGCTGCTTTCCACCAAGCATTGCAGGTTCAAGAATATTCAAAGCAGCTTTCATGGCATCTGCACTCAGAACAAGTTCGGGTAAATAGTATTCCCCAGCGGCAAACAATTCCCCCACATGTCGAATACCTTTTGTTAGTCCTTTATTTATACAATCAAGGGGCTCCAGGCCCAGTTCCAAGGCCTGTTTGGCCAACGCTTGAGCATCTTCCAATTCCCCATCGATCACTGTTTGAGCGAGTTTTTGATAGATTTCTTCAGACATTAGTTCCTCCGAACAAGAATATGATCTGGGTTATACAGTTACAAGTTCAACAACAAAAAAGGGAGTTGCTCAGTGGGTGCGCCTTCTTGCGAAATTATCCCGCATTGATGAAGAGGTTTCCATGATAGCCACTCCCCATATAAACACCCTCACAAAAAAATGACCAGGAAAGTGTTATGGAAGATAAAAATCCGCAGTGAAAACATATTGAGTATCCCAAGGGCTCTTATCAAGTATACGTTTCAACGTTCGACCCGCAACAGCATTATCATTTAGATGATATTGCCACCACAGTTCCGTAATATCTTGATAGCGACCAAAATTGTTATCCTCTGGGTTTTCACCAACCGGTCCCCAAGCATCAGAGCTGTGATCTCCACCTTGAAGCACCGCCAGCAGACCCCCTTGATCATTAGCTACTATTGCTATCCATGCGTCTTCAAAATATAATAGTGGTACTACATTATCGTCGGTTCCACCAATCGCCATCACTGGGCCGTCTTGGTTACCTGCATCTATCCAGCTCGGTCCATAAGGGTTCATTGCGACTACTGCTGTAATATCAAGGCCATTTGGCTCACCATCACCAGCTTTAATCACAGCACCAGCTCCCTGGCTATGCCCGGCCAGACCGATTTTCGTTATATTAACAACATCCTCATATTCACCACCAACATTTGTGTTTTGATCTACAATCCACTGTAGGCAGGCCAGAACATCGCTTTCTCGAGGTGACCATGCATTTGCAGCGATGACAATATAGGGGCCGTCAAGCGCCCATTCGATCAGACCGGGTTTGTACCCTGCCGTGGTGCTCTCTCCGGCATTGTTATTCCCTCCCCATCCGTTTGCCCATACTATGATTGGATATTGGTCGTTACCTGGGCCTGATGATCTGGACCACGGCCTAATGACTGTACAATCCAATTTGTGATTGCCTTGTGACGATCCTTTGACAAGTTGTTCTGAAAAGAGGGTTGATGGTGCAGCATATACTTTTCCCATAAATAAAAGTAATATCAATAAAAAACCCATAACGACACTTTTTTTCATGGTCTTCTCCTTGATAATAAACCTGAAGCGAATTAACAAACATTACATTTTTCAAATGCAGTACGCAATACTTACTTATATGCCTAATGGATTTTTATTCTCTAGCGGCACCACCTCCTTGTAAAACTTATTCTAAATTCCTGGAAAAGGATTATCAGTGACGCGAGTAACTCCATGAAAATTCTATTGCGATAATGTAAACATGCAGAGTTACTTCACAAATAACAAAACCACTCAATCCAAATATGAGACCGACTGGTCTGTCTCTCTCGATATTATTGCACATATTCAATTCTATTGCATGTGATAAATGTCATAATTATTTATATTACAAATTATTCTATGCAAATCAATTTTGCATAAAAAAGTTTGCATGCTAATTTTATAGTATTTGGCTAACTGAAATCAAGAGTAGAATTGGATAAATACTGAGCAAAAAAATCCGCCCTTGGGAGAACGGAGTCATGCTAAATATCTTGATCAAAAAAGCCAAAATTGTCGACGGAACTGGGAAACCCTGTTTTAGTGCTGATGTTGGTATTGTTGATAGATGGATTGTAATGATCGCTAATGATATTTCAATAGAAGCGGACCAAGTGATCATGGCTCAAGGATTACATTTGACTCCTGGATTTATTGATCCACACATGCACTCTGATCTTACATTGTTGGGTAACCGGTACGCCTATAGTTCTATCCATCAGGGAGTCACGACGGAAATCATTGGTAATTGCGGTTTTTCTGCGGCGCCTGCAATCAAGAAGGTTGCCAAGGAGATTCAAGCTTTATCGATGGGTCTCAATATAGATATTGGTTGGGAAAGTATGGCAGAGTATCAAGAATATCTTCGAAAGCCAGGCACGGCGGTAAATGTTGTTCCATTGATCGGACATAGTAATATACGGGGTTCGGTGTTGGGATATGAGGATATCCAACCGACACCTGAGCAGCAAGGAATGATGGAAAATCTTGTAGAAGAAGCAATGGAACAGGGTGCACATGGTATTTCCACTGGCTTATACTACCCACCAGGTTTCTTTGCACATACAAATGAAATTATTGGTCTAGCAAAAGTAGTTGCCAAGCATGGGGGTATATATGCAAGCCATATCCGAAGTGAAAGTGATGGGGTTTTGAAAGCGGTTGAGGAGGCTATTGAAGTAGGAAAACAAGCCGAGATACAGGTGCAATATTCCCATGTAAAAATTTGTGGACATAGAAACTGGGAGATGATCGATGACCTTGTCGCCCTTCTTGAAAGTGACAAAGCCAAGGATACACGGCTAGGCTGTGATCAGTATCCTTATATCGCCAGCTCGACTGTTCTCTCATCAATCTTGCCATATTGGGCTCAAGAAGGTAGTGGAAAGCTTATTGCTCAACGGATGAAAGACCAGGCCATACGTGAACAGCTAAGAAAAGATTGGATTGAAAATCGTATTGAGTGGGATAATCGCAGCGGTGTGCGTGATTGGAATGGTCTTCTAGTCACAGATTGCTTATCGCACCCGGAAATAATTGGGGTGACTATTGAGGAAATTGCTTGTCAGGATAACCTTGACTCTCTCGACGCGGTAATGAATCTAATATCACTTGATGATGCCCAGATTGTCGTAGTGTATTTTGACCAGCACGAGGATATTGTAAAAAAATTGATGAAACTCCCGTTTGTAGCGATTGGCAGCGACAGTATGGGTGCTTCCCCTCACGGCATCTTGGGGCAGAGCTCACCCCATCCGAGATGTTATGGAACATTTCCACGTGTGTTGGGACGGTACGTCCGAGAAGAAAAAGTACTTTCGCTTGAGGAAGCGATCAAGAAAATGACCTCCCTAAGCGCGGAGCGTTTCAGTCTGACTGATCGGGGAGTGATTCGCGAAGGTGCTTGGGCCGATATTGTCCTTTTCAATGCCCAGGTTGTTTCCGACAAAGCCACCTTTACCGATCCTCACCAATATCCTGAGGGCATCGAGTATGTAATTGTCAATGGTGAAATCGTAATTAACCTAGGTGACCATACTGGGGCATTGCCCGGACAGGTTCTTTAATAAAGGGTCTCATTCAAAGCTCATCGTTCTAAATTTGACAGATTGGCCGGAGATAGGCCGGGGAGCTCTACAATCATTGCCCCAATGGTAGGTAAGAAGATGATAGGGCCATCCCTGGCCGGGTAGGCCGTGCATTCGAGGGGCAGGCCCGTAATTACAATCTACATTTGCATACTTCATCCTTGTTTGGGGTTTCTGTAGGATTAACTTCTCTTGCAGTGGGAAAAGCTGTTTCCGTTAGCGTCTCAGTAAATGATGTAAATTCATCATGTGTCCATGAAGGATGACACGACTGTTAATGAATATATAATGATCTCAGATACATATATTCCTTTTTCCAATTGGAAAAATGTATATTTTCCCTGCGGGGGTGATGAGACCTAATAGATAGGGGGATAATTAGTCAAAGTGAACTCCGGGGGGTAAATAATTGAATAGCTGGCCTGGACTGCTCTGCCGGGGTATTCCCCTGTGCATCATCCCGGTCACACCAAGTCCGTGCTCAGAAGTGTAGAAGTGTAGCAGTGTAGCGCACGGCATCCTATCTACCCGCCCACAAGGCGGGATTTTTTGTTTTAAGGAGGTCCTATGGATAAGATCCAAATTCTCACAATATGCCAGGCTTGCTGCGGTAAGGCATACATTTCTACGGGGGAGGAGACCAGTATGACTGGACACAAGTACATTCGCCATAAGCCGTGTCCTGCTTGCGACGGTACTGGGAACCAGACCCTCTGGGTTGACCTGCATGAATTCGCCAGGATGCTGACCGCAATTGCAGTCGAAGAACAAGAAATATGATTGCATCCATCAGCTAAAGGAGCTCGCTGTTTCATTTGAAATGGCGAGCTCCTTTTTGATTCTACAGAAAGGATAAAAAATGGCAATAGATGAGATCGTTAAACCTATTGTTCTATTCAGCGAAGCCCCTGCAAGCTTTAACACTCGGTATGTAACTCCAGAGGGCTTTGTCTGCCAGCTCACCTTACGTGGTGAGAGTGGCAAGGACCTGCTCGAAAGAGCAAATAAAGCTCTTGCATTCCTGTTGGCTCATGGCTATTCCCCCTGCGATAACAACAATAACCATCATCGGAGCAATGACACCAAGTGGTGTTCGATACATAATTGCGTGATGAAGCGGAGGGAGAAGGACCGCAAATTCTGGTACTCTCACAAGACGGATGAGGGTCTCTGGTGTAGGGGTAACCAAAAGAAAGAAGAAGGTGTCCATGAATGATCTCTCTGCAAATATTATCTTCTCTCCCTGCATGCACAGACGTGTGGTTGTTGATACGTCGGGTGGTAGGCATTTTTCTGCAGGGGAGGTATGGGACGATATCCTGGTGCGTGTTCTATGCCTGGATTGTCTTGAGTATTTGAGCGAGGCCGAAGTTCGCGCTGCCTGGGGTCAGGAAAGGGAGGATAGATCAACCGGGCTCCAGCTGGAGGAAAGTGATGGAAAAGAATAGCATTCCTCCCAATCTCGTCCAGCTCCCCCTGATCGATCTGACAGGGGGAGTTTCTGTTTCTTCACCCAAGCCGCGTAATCGCAAGGTCGAGAAGACCCTCGCACAGCTGCGTCAGCTGCACGATGAGCTCAATGCGCAGCTGTATGCCCATCCAACCCAGAGGCCAGTGATTAACTGTCCCAGAGATGCATACGATCTTGTCAACTGCTTCATCGGTATGCTGGATCATGAGGAAATGTGGGTCATCAACCTGGACACCCGTAATCGGGTTATGAGTTTGGTTGCGCTTTACAGAGGCAGTGTTAATAGTTCGCAAGTCCGGGTAGGTGAATTATTCCGGCAGGCGATTGCCGAAAATGCCCCTGCGATAATCGTAGCTCATAATCACCCATCTGGTGATCCCACACCAAGTCCAGATGATATAGCCGTTACCCGGGCAATTGTACAAGGAGGAAAGCTATTAGATATCGATGTTCTAGACCACGTAGTTTTGGCCCGAGGCAACTATATCTCTCTCAAGGAGCGCGGATTGGGTTTTAGTTAATTTCAATAACGTTCATTGCCATTCTTTCCAGCCGGAGAGAATGGCAATGTTCTTTACTTAGGAGGAAGAACCATGAATACACAAATTACATCAATCCGTCCACGGATTACAAGCGGTGACCTGGCTGCAAAGATCACTGAGCATATACAACAATTAGCCCAGGCAACAGATGCAGCTCGTGTGACAGAGGAGATGACTCGATATCTTGAGGCATGCTCCAAGTTTCATCATTACAGCCTGCAAAATATCTGGTTAATCTTGATGGCGAATCCACATGCTACTCGGGTTGCAGGTTTCCGCAAGTGGCAGAGCCTGAACCGTTATGTCCGTAAAGGTGAGCATGGTATACCAATTCTTGCACCCATCGTTGTGATACAGGATAAGGATAAACCTGATGAAGGGAAAGTCGTGGTGGGTTTCAAAGTAGTTTATGTCTTTGACATCTCGCAAACTGAAGGGGAACCCCTGCCTCCTCCCCCAGAATGGAAATCCCCTGAGAAGAACACTCTGCTGGCTGAGAGGCTGGTTGAGTTTGCGAAGAGGAAAGGGATCACTGTTACCGAGAGGCAGTTGGTAGGAGATATTCAGGGGGTCAGCAAGGGAGGATTGATCGAGCTGAATCCTGCAGCAGGTACATCAACATTGATCCATGAGATTGCTCATGAGCTGATCCATGAGATTGCTCATGAGCTGATGCATAGAAACAAGGATCGCCCTACAACAAAATCGATACGTGAAATGGAGGCAGAAGCAGTTGCCTTCGTTGTTGCCAGGCACTTTGGCATGGATAATATGGCAAGTCCTAACTATGTTGCATTGCATGGTGCTGATTCGAAAGCGATCCTGGAACATCTGGAACGCATCTGCAGGCTAGCTGCAGAGGTCATTGAGGCAGTCGATGTATGATACCTTCTAGTGCGTATTATTCTTCTCATTCATATCATTACTCTTAGACTAGGGCGGTAATTTCATGCTGCTCTGTTATAGGTCATCATTCCATTAGCGTGCATACAATTGACTTGTGTAATTAATTAATTTGTGTTATATTTACTACGTTCCTTGAGTATCTTATCTTGGGACCCGCCTACAAGCGGTATATATATTAGATAAACCATATTATAGAAAGCTGTCTCGTTCACAGTGAGACGAATATATATATGGTTTTTTATTATATATGCCGCTTTTTTGTTTCACTTAATATATGCATTTATTGGAGGTGTTTATGAATACGCAATTATTGAAAGCCACAGATGTTGCAAGGCTCCTGAATATCAGCAAGGCATTAGTTTATCGACTAATTGTAGATGGACAATTGGTTGCAGTCAGGTTTGGTAAGACCGTGCGAGTACGAATTGAAGACCTGAATGATTTTATCAGTAAAAGTATGACGGTAAAAGTAGATAGCTAAAATATGTCTCAATTGAAATAAGTCTATATATATCATTGCAGAGGAGCAATTCTTATGGAAAATAGTTATAGATCTAGAATTGAAGAGAATAAATATCTAAAAAGCACAAGCTGCCTTTATCAAAAAGAGGTTCAAAGATTATTATGATTGATACTATTCGAGTGCAATACCGGGTGGAATTACCAGAAGTAGATTTATCTTATTGGGACAAATATGGCAATACATATTCTCTAAAATTTAGATATGAAGAACAAAGTTTTCATGCCACATATATTCCATGTAGCTTTATGGATCATAATCCTATGCTAAGAATTCAATTCTCAATACCAATGATTTTATTTGGTTGCAATCATCGATCGATTGAAATTTCTAAACTTCTAAACGCTGTCCCTGACTTGGATAATCTAATTCATCGATTTTCCCCATTTATTAAGTTGAAAAGTGTTTCCTCAGCCCAATTAGTACGTTTTGATGCCAGCGCAAATTTTCCCGCTGGAAATTTGCTACCGGATTACTTAGCTGTGATTAAAAAAGCGAACTATGGAAGGAAGAAGAAAAATATATATGATACAGGTATTCAATTTACATCAAGAGAAGAAACCATTTCAATTTACGACAAATATAAAATGTGCAAACATCCAGAAGCATATGGATTGTTACGTCTCGAGGTACAGATAAAAACCGCCAATTTAGTCAAAAAAAATTAGGTATAGAATTCCCAACGATTTTTGATTTAAATGATGTAGTGCTAATCGGGTTGCTCAAAGAGGCCTTGGTTAAGCTATGCCTATCCGAAATAAATACCTGCTGTTTGACAGAAGCTGAAAAACGAATTCAAGAAGCATTACATAAGAATAGAGCCTTATGTCGAAATACGATTAATTATCTACGAGATACACTATCTCGTACTCCTGAATACATAAAAGATGCCTACTCATCTCCTACCTTACGTAAGTACAAGAATATACTAATAGATATAGGTATCTCGCCATATCTGGTCGATAAGCAAATAGAATTACCGCCTCTTGTTCTCTAAAAATGAAAAAATCTTTCATTAAATGCTATTGATATAAAGGCAAATAATAATTTTCAGGCATCTTTTGATTATTCATCCATAAAACACCTGAATTAGAGGTGCTAAAAAGAAAAATATAAGGAGACAATAATATGTCAAAGCGAAGAGGTAATTTAGAAGGCTCGGTCCATCAACTTTCGTATGGACGAAATTCATTGGTCAATCCCAGTATATTGAAAGGAGGCCAAAATGGCAATGAAGCGTAGTCAAAATGAAGGAAGTATATTCAAAAGGAAAGATGGACGTTGGGTAGCTCAAGTAACAATTGGAGGAAAACATATCGGTAAGTATTTCAAGACACAAGGTGAGGCTCGTGATTGGTTACATGTTACACGGGCCCAGCTTCAGGATGGTTTGACACTTTCAGGAGCTCAAAAAACCGTTAAAGAATTTCTATTGGAATGGTTAAGTGCTTATGAGTCATCGGTTCGTCCAAAGACGTTTCAACAATATGATCAGATTGTTAATCAGCACATTATTCCATTGTTGGGGAAAATAAAGCTGAAAGATATACGACCTGATCAGATCCAGGTATTCTACAATAGTAAGGTTAAAAGTGGAACCAGTGCAAGAACAGTCCTCATGATACATGCTGTATTGCATCGGGCATTCAATCAAGCTTTGAAATGGGGATTAATTGGAAGAAACCCGGCTCATACTGTTAACCGTCCAAAAATTAAACGCAAAGAGATGAAAACATTAACTGATATGGAAGTACGTATATTTTTATTGGCATGTAAGGATAATCGCTATGAAGTTCTCTACTGGTTAGCAATTTCAACCGGTCTCCGTCAGGGTGAACTCCTTGGGCTTAAGTGGTCTGATGTGGATTGGAATAACCGACGTCTGCATGTACAGCGGCAACTCCAAAGATTACCAGAAGGATTGGTGTTCACCGAGCCAAAGTCTGCTTCGGGTAGACGCGTAATTTCATTAGGACAGGTAACTATCGAAAAACTCCGTGAATATCTCACTCAGCTCCAGCTGGAAAAAAAGATAATGGAAGCTCATTGGGAGGAAAACGATCTGATCTTACCATCTACTCGTGGAACGCCGCTAGATCCAAGGAATCTTCTCAGGAATTTCAAAGCACTTCTGAAAAAGGCGGGGTTGCCGGATATTAGATTTCATGATCTGCGTCATACGGCTGCAACGCTGATGTTGCAGCAGGGTACCCATCCCAAGGTAGTACAGGAACGTCTTGGACATTCAGATATCAGTTTGACTCTGAACACATACTCACATGTACTTCCTGCAATGCAGGAGGAAGCAGCCGAGAAGATGGATGAGATCATGATGCCCATAGATGTAAGTGATGAGCTTAAGAAGTTGGGGGAATCCAAGGCTTATTATGGTGGTTCCCAAACAGAAAGTAAAAAGGATAAAAATGATTGATTCTGGTAGCTGTCAGGTAGCTGTCAAAGAAGAGCCTCCGGTGTAGAGAGGCTCTTTTTACCCATATATGTGGCGGTATTAGGCGATTATATACCTAAATATAGGCGCCCCCGGCGGGACTCGAACCCACAGCCTACTGATTCGAAGTCAGGCGCTCTATCCATTGAGCTACGGGGGCGTGAGGTGGATTATACCGTAAAAGCCTGGCAGGCTTGCTCATCCTGCTGAAAACACGTACAATCATGTTATCTTCCTGCGGAAAGGATTCCCATAGATGACCGATCTTAAAGCCTTTGGAGAGCGCATCATTGATAACCTTGAACAGGTTGTAGTTGGAAAACATCAATCCATCGAATTGATCGTAATTGGTTTGCTTTGCCAGGGGCACGTACTGATTGAAGATGTACCCGGTGTTGGAAAGACAGTCCTTGCTCGAAGCTTGGCTAAGTCAGTAGGGTGCATCTTCTCACGTATCCAGTTCACACCGGACATGCTTCCGAGTGATGTGACCGGTGTATCTATCTATAATCAGGAGACTCGGCGGTTCGAATTCCGTCCTGGTCCAATCATCGGGCAGATAATTCTCGCAGACGAAATCAATCGTGCTACGCCAAAAACCCAGGCCGCGTTACTCGAAGCAATGGAAGAACGCCAGGTTACTGTGGATGGTTTGACCCATGTGTTACCACGACCTTTTATGGTGCTTGCAACCCAAAATCCGATTGAGTATGAGGGTACATTTCCATTACCGGAAGCCCAACTGGACCGGTTTTTATTGCGTGTTCGATTAGGTTATCCAAGTCCATCGGATGAGATCAAGATATTAGAAGATCAGAAGTTACGGCATCCGATTGAGACGCTGAAACCAGTAGTAACAAGCAAAGAAATATTAAAAGTTTTTGAAGCGATAAAAAAAGTATTCGTATCTTCTGCAGTCAAGCGATATATTATTGAACTGACTGGACGTACCCGACAAAGTGGCGATGTATATTTGGGTGCCAGCCCACGGGGTAGCCTGGCGCTGTTCCGGACAGGACAAGCAAGGGCAGTCTTATCAGGTCGCGATTATGTTATCCCTGACGACATCAAGGCACTTGCCGTGCCCGTACTTGCGCATCGTATCATTGTAGGACCAGCAGCCCGCTTGCACGAATTGAGTGCTGATCGCATTGTTCATGAGACAGTCTTGAGTGTTCCTGTACCAGGAGGCGACTATCGGGAATCAATTTCAAGTCAGGTTTCTGTGGAATGAATGGAGGTCGGATTCTGGTCGCACTATTATTAGCGACCGGCGTTTTGGGGGTATTGGTAAGTGGTTCGTTGATTTATTCGAGGCTGATATATCTCAGTGTACTCTTGGTTGTCGTCAGCTGGTTGTGGACTAGGTTGTCACTCCATAAGCTAAGAATCACCCGACAGGCGCGTTCATTAAGGGCTAACGTAGGGGATATCTTCGAAGAACATTTTGAGATCTCCAATAATGGACGTTTGGCATGCCTCTGGATGGAGATCATAAATGAATCACCTATTCCGCAAGCATCAGGCTCACGTCTATTGACTAGTATCGGAGGAAGACAGAAGCGAACGTATGTGGCGAGATCCTGGTTGACCCGTCGAGGTAGATACCCCCTGGGTCCAACCGTATTGACCTCTGGTGACCCATTTGGTTTATTTAGTATAAAGCAAAGATACCCAGCGACCGAGTCTCTCATTGTTCTTCCCTTGTTGGTGGATATTACATCTTTCCCATCCCCCGCTGGATTGCTCCCCGGAGGTAAGGTGATACGACGCAAGTCTATGGATATTACCACTCACGCTGCAGGTGTACGGGAATATCTCCCCGGAGACCCAATGAAACGTATTCATTGGCCAACAACGGTTCGTCGCCAACAATTGATAGTCAAGGATTTTGAGCAGGATCCACAGACTGAGATCTGGATTTTTTTCGATGCTCAGGTTATTGTCCATGCAGAGCATGAGTATGAATCACCAGTCGTAGAATCTGCAAAATGGTTGTTTGGTAAAAAACCTAAATTCACATTACCTCCATCTACATTGGAGTATGCTATCAGTACAACAGCCTCACTCGTGCATTATTTCATCCAACATAAGCAATCCGTGGGATTCATTGCAGCCGGTCATATGCAGACGGTCATACAAGCGGAACGTAGTTTACGCCAGGAAACTAAAATCTTGGAAACGCTGGCTTTTATTGACGCACGGGGAGAGCTGCCGATAGAGAATTTGGTTGCAGTGCAGGCGAAACAGCTCCCACAAGGGAGTTGTGCAATAATTATCACACCATCAGTTCAATTAGAAGTCTTGTTAGCTGTTGATGATTTGCAGCGTCACAATTTACGCCCCATAGTAATATTATTGATGGCTGATTCATTCGGTGGTTCTCCTGGAAGTAATACCTTACTGGAGTCAATGGTTGCGCGTAATATCCCAGTCTGCCCTATATACTGTGGAATGGATCTGACGCAGGCATTTATAAACTTCTCTGAAGGAACCCCTCACAAGGATCTAAAGGAATGGTCCAGACCCCAATTTATACCTTGGATTTAAACTTTCAAACTCGTCGGCATGCGATTGCATCGTACCTGGTTAAACACTCGAGTGGGATAATAATGATAGAAAGCGGTCCTGCTTCAACTCTTAAAGCGGTTCAAATGGGCTTGCGAAAATTTGGGATGACTTATAAAGATGTTACTCATGTATTTTTGACCCACATTCATCTTGATCATGCAGGTGCAGCGGGTTGGTTGGCACAAAATGGAGCACAGATATTCGTTCATCCAAATGGTGCACCTCATATGGCTGATCCTGAAAGACTACTAGCCAGTGCCCAACGACTCTATGGTGATACAATGCACATGTTATGGGGTAATTTCTTACCTGTTCCAGGGAACAACTTGAATATAATAAGTGATAATGAGGAGATAAAGATAGGAAACTTACAATTTTCAGCAATAAACACTCCCGGTCATGCCGAACATCACCTGGCCTATTTATTTAATGATGTCTGTTTTACAGGTGATGTTGGCGGTGTGCGAATCCCTGACTATCGGTTGATTAGGCTACCGTTGGTTCCTCCTGAATTGCACCTAGATAGATGGAGACAGAGCATTGAACGTCTTCAAAAATATAAAATCAAACGAATTGCCCCAACTCATTTCGGCATCTTCACCGATCCAGCCCGGCATTTTCAAGCAATTCTCAGATCTATTGATTCTGTATCTCGATGGCTGAAAAATGTAATGTCTATTGATCCCACAATCGAAGAATTACGGCAGAAATATGTCGAATGGTTGGAAGACGAATGTCGAAAATCATTTATCTCCGACGAGGTGTTACAGACATACCAGATTGCAATTCCTGACTGGTTATCTGCTGATGGTTTACATCGCTATTGGTATAAAAATATGGCAGTAACCCATTAGTGATTTTCTTTCTATTAACTTATACTGTTCTGTAATTCAGGATCAGATTGATAGATTCACATAATATCCATTTAGGAGATAATTGAATATGAAACATTTCCTTGATCTATCAGATTTCACTCCAAAAGAGCTTCAGAACCTACTTGACTTATCAATACACCTTAAGAAAGAACTCTTCGCACATGGTAATACACCCTTGTTTAAAGGTAAGGTGTTGGCGATGATCTTTCAAAAACCAAGCCTGCGTACGCGTGTATCTTTTGATATGGCAATGCGGCAAATGGGTGGCGATGCTCTATATCTCTCTCCGAATGAGATTGGTTTGGGTACGCGTGAAGCCATCTCGGATATCGCACGCGTAATGTCAGGATACGTTGATGCTATCATGGCTCGTGTCTTTGATCATCAGCATGTTGTTGAATTAGCTCACTGGTCGAGTGTACCGGTTGTGAACGGTTTGAGTGATTATAATCACCCGTGCCAGGCGATGGCTGATGCATTGACGATCCAGGAAAAATTCGGGTCATTAAAGGGATTGAATGTTACTTTCGTTGGTGATGGCAATAATGTGGCTTTGTCTCTAATGCATATCTGCACAAAATTGGGGGCGAACTTCACAATAGCCAGTCCAGACGGTTATGACTTGAACCTACATGCTGTCGAACAGGGAAAGATGTTTGCAGCTGAATCTGGGTCCAAAGTTATCCTTATGCGTAATCCCCACGATGCGGTACGTGATGCTGATGTGATCTACACTGATACTTGGACAAGCATGGGTCGGGAAAAAGAAACAAGTAAACGCGTGAAAATCTTCCCACCTTATCAAGTGAACGCACGACTTGTCAATGAGGCGAACAAGAATGTCATAGTACTGCACTGCTTACCCGCGCACAGAGGTCAAGAATTGACTGATGAAGTCGCTGATGGTCCACACTCGATGATTTTCCCACAAGCACATAATCGTTTGCATGTACAAAAAGCCATACTCGCACATCTTTTTGAAGTGGCATGATTTTCAAATCGATAAATTATGAGATCGAGTGTAAATTCAAACAAGTGAAGTAATGGTGACTAATGGATACTCAGCAGTACATTGATCTGGAAGAAAAGTTTGGCGCTCACAATTATTACCCCCTGGATGTTGTCATCTCGCATGCCGAGGGTGTTTGGGTTTACGATGTCGATGGAAAGCGTTACCTTGACTGTCTGAGTGCTTATTCGGCAATAAACCAAGGACATGTGCACCCTAAGATCCTGGGAGCAATGGTTGAACAAGCGAAGAAAATCACTCTTACTTCACGTGCTTTCCGCAACGATCAACTGCCATTATTGTATAAGGATCTCTCAGATATGACTGGTTACGACATGTCGTTACCAATGAATAGTGGAGCGGAGGCAGTCGAAACTGCATTAAAGCTGGCGCGCAAGTGGGCTTATACGGTCAAGGGTGTACCACGTCATCAAGCTGAGATTATCGCATGTGAGGGGAATTTCCATGGACGAACAATCTCAGAGATCTCATTCTCGACTGAACTGCTTTATCGTAATGATTTTGGTCCTTTCACACCAGGATTTGTAATTGTCCATTATGGCGATGCCAATGCGATTAAGGAGTCGATAACCCACAATACTGCCGCTGTCTTACTTGAACCAATTCAGGGCGAAGGTGGCGTAATCATTCCACCGGATAGTTATTTATCCGACGTGGCTGAGATATGTAAAAATGAAAATGTCCTCCTCATAGTGGATGAAATCCAAACCGGTTTGGGGCGGACAGGTAAGATTTTTGCCAGCCAGCACTCGGGTATCCGTCCCGACATTGTCATAATTGGTAAGGCACTTTCGGGTGGATTCTATCCAATCTCAGCCGTCCTTGCGGACGAACCTCTCCTGGGGCTATTTACTCCTGGTGAACATGGCTCAACTTTTGGTGGAAATCCCCTCGCAGCCGCAATCGCTCGGGCAGCACTCAAGGTGATTAGGGATGAGAAATTATCAGAACGTGCTGAACAACTTGGAAGGTATTTTATCGAACAGCTTATAGAGATTCCCAGCCCCCATGTTAAAGAAGTAAGAGGAAAGGGTTTATTGATCGGTGTGGAATTATGGTCGAAAGCGCAGGGTGCTCGTCGGTTTTGTGAGGCATTAAAGGAACATGGCATATTAGCGAAGGAAACACACGAGCACGTCATCCGTTTAACCCCTCCATTGGTGATCGATAAAGAGACTATTGATTGGGCGCTACCACACATACGCGATGTCTTGAACATGCAGTAATAAGTATAATTTGTGGGAGGAATGATGAATATCGGAATTCCAAAAGAACGTAGGCCGTATGAGTATCGCGTTGGACTATCACCTGCAGGAGTGGAGATTCTGTATCAGCTGGGGAACACTTGTTATGTGGAACATGATGCGGGTGTTGGGGCTGGCTTCAGCGATCAGGAGTATGAACGTCTCGGTGCGCGTATCGTCTATTCACCTGATGAAGTTTTTCGCCGTGCTGACTTATTACTCAAAGTGGCTCGTCCAATCAGGGAAGAGATTGATTGGTTACAACCTGGGTCAATATTAGCAGGTTTTTTACATTTAGCCTCAGCAAGAGCAGATAAGTTGGATCTAATAATTAATAAGAAGATCACTGCCATTGCTTACGAGCAAATTCAATTACCTGATGGGTCTTTACCAGTCCTGCGACCATTCAGCCAGATTGGTGGCAGTATGGCAGCTCAGATTGCAGCGCGCTTCCTGCAAAATAACTGGGGTGGGAAGGGAATATTACTCGGTGGTGTCCCAGGTGTTCCCCCTGCAGAAGTGGTCATCTTGGGTGGGGGAGTCGTTGGTACCTATGCTACCCAGGCATTTCTTGGACTAGGTGCGCACATTACAGTATTGGACAAGGAAATGACCGCTTTGCATCGCATTTATGATCGCTTCCCGGGTGTCGTAACTATGATCTCTACACAGCGCAACATAGTCCGTGCCACTGCCTATGCTGATGTAGTGATTGGTGCAGTATTGATGCCTGGTGAACGTACCCCTATCCTTGTTAGCCGAGAAATCGTTCGAGCTATGAAGCCGCGTTCACTCATTATTGATGTCAGCATTGACCAGGGAGGCTGCGTAGAAACTTCCCGACCGACCACGCATGAACACCCTGTTTTTATTGAAGAGGGGATAACTCATTATTGTGTACCAAATATTCCAGGTGTTGTTGCTCGAACTGCAACCCATGCTTTCGTTAACGCAGTGATGCTTTACCTCATGGAAATCGCGACAAAAGGATTGGATGCAACGATCGCAACCAATCCTGCTTTTGAAATGGCAATAAATATACATGCAGGTATATCACGACACCTTACCCGGTTTAATCATGAGAAGGAATCGGATGATGGATTGGACTAGTCTTTTTCAATCGAGAATGGTGAGTGCCGAGGAGGCGGTTAGAGCGATTAAATCGGGGAATAGGGTATTTTTAACTGGCAATGTGTCTGTTCCACAAAAAGTGCTCAGCGCGTTGGTTGATTACGCGCCAAAATTGAAAGATGTTGAAATTTGCCAGGCTTTAACTGTTGGATCAGCGGAGTATGTAAGTCCTGCTATGGAAGGACATATCCGTGTCAATTCAATTTTTATTAGTGCAAACATTCGCTCCGCTATTCAGGATGGTCGTGCGGACTTCACGCCAGTCTTACTTGCTGAATATCCATTGCTCTTTAAGCGCGGGATTTTACCTTTGGATGTAGCCCTGATTCACGTATCGCTGCCGGATGAGCATGGTTTCTGTAGTTTGGGGGTCGAAGTTGGTTTAACAAAAACACCTGCTGAGTCAGCCAAGATCATCATCGCCGAGGTCAACGAGCAGATGCCGCGTACACTGGGCGACTCATTTATCCATGTAAGCCGATTAAACCATATTATCCCTGTAAATTACCCGATTGCAGAATTGATGATGGCCGAGGAAGGTTCCTCAGAAGAAGTCGAGAAAATTGCCGGTTACATCGCAGACTTGATACCTGATAGAGCCACGATCCAGATGGGAATTGGGTCAATCCCTGACGCAGTCTTAAAATACCTGTTCAACAAAAAAGACCTGGGTGTTCATACTGAATTATTCTCCGATGGTGTGATAGACCTGGTAGATGCCGGTGTTCTAACAAATGCACAAAAGACACTTCATCCTGGAAAGATCATTGCCGGCTTCATGCTCGGGACACATCGATTGTACGAATGGGCAAACGATAATCCGTCGATTGAGTTGCACCGTACTGAATATGTAAATGATCCTTTTGTGATAGCACAAAATGAAAATATGATAGCTGTTAACTCAGCCATCGAGGTGGACCTGACCGGTCAGGTATGCGCAGATAGTATTGGCACGAAATTGTACAGTGGTGCTGGTGGGCAGTTGGATTTTATTTACGGTGCTTCGCGTGCAAAAAATGGTGTCCCCATTATCGCTTTACCCTCTACTACAATTCTTAAGGATGGCACCTGTATCAGTCGAATTACTGGAACACTCAAATTGGGAGCAGGTGTTGTAACCACACGCAACCATGTTCACTATGTTGTGACAGAATATGGTGTTGCTGACCTGTACGGAAAGACTATCCGCCAACGTGCCCATTCCCTAATTTCGATCGCTCATCCTGATTTTCGTTCCATTCTGAAGAAGCAGGCAAATGAATTACATTATTTTTAAAGGGACATAGTCATCCTCCGAGAATCTTATGGAAATAGTATACCTAAATAGGATAGAGTTAATGAATGGATATGATAAAACGTAAGGCAAAGATTATTGCCACTATCGGACCATCAAGTCAGGATGAGCAGACTCTTGAGACTATGATCAAGACTGGGATGGATATCACCCGTTTGAATTTTTCTCATGGAACCCTTGAAGAGCATGCTTCCTGGATATTACGCTTGCGTCGGATTTCACTGTCTTTGGGCGTTCCTCTTGGTATCCTCCAAGATCTGCAAGGACCCAAAATTCGAGTTGGTTTATTAGATAAACCTCAGGACCTTGTAAAAGATGATATCGTCTGGCTATTCCCTGAGAAGGATACGCCTCCGCGATCTAAAAAACATACAATCCCTTTGGATTTTCCTGAAATGTTTCAATATACTTCATTAGGAGATCGAATTCTAATGGATGATGGTCAAATATCAATGCAAATTGTTGATGTGGCTATGGACTCTCTTGGGGCGCGCGTACTTGTCGGTGGAAAACTATCTTCCCATAAGGGTGTCAATTTACCTGGCGTACATTTATCACTGCCCGGTTTCACTAAAAAAGATGAAACTGACTTAGCCTTTGGTTTAAACCATGGCGTAGACATGGTGGCAATATCTTTTGTCCGCTCGGCTGAATATGTATCTACTGTTCGGAATGCAGCCAAACGCTTGAGTGATGATAATGGAAAGCCACTTATCATCGCTAAACTTGAGCGGGCCGAGGCATTGGATAATCTTGATGAGATTCTGGATGAAGCTGATGGAGTGATGATTGCTCGGGGAGACTTGGGTGTGGAAATGCCACCTGAAAGTGTTCCGATCGCTCAAAAGCAAATCATCCATGCAGCAAATCAGCATGGTAAATTGGTCATAACAGCCACTCAAATGCTTGATTCGATGATATCCAATCCGTTGCCTACGCGAGCCGAAGCCTCAGATATTGCAAATGCTGTATTCGATGGAACTGATGCAGTTATGCTTTCAGGCGAGACAGCCATTGGTAAGTATCCAATTGAGAGTATTGCAATGATGAACCGGATCGTCTATCAAGCTGAAACCAACTATAAAGATTGGGGACATTTCTACCAGCCGGACATTGCGACCCAAGATGATGCAGCTACCATCACACGGGCTGCGCGTGAGCTAGCACATGATCTTAATGTCACAGCTATAGCGGTTTTCACCAAATCTGGACGTACGGCATGGATGATGTCAAAAGCCCGCCCGCGAGTGCAAATCATCGCTTTTACACCAGTTACCAGAACCTATCAACAAATGTCGTTATTTTGGGGTGTAATACCATATCTTGTGCCAATGGCAGGCACTCTCAGTGAGATGATAGAATGCCTGGATAAGACTTTAATTTCAGATCATTGGGCAGAGTTGGGGCAGCAGGTAGTATTGATTACAGGATTCCCGGTGCAAGTTTCACGTTTACCGAACATGGCGCTTTTACATAGCGTGGGAGAGAACCTCTCGGGGGATATTTAAAGTATTTTGATTCACCTTCCTAACGGTCTTTACTTTCTGTGCTGGCAATCACTAGACCTAATCCAATTAATAATCCACCCACAAGGAATAATGGTGTTATCAATTCACCTAATATAAGTGAACCCAAAATGGTTCCGACGACCGGTTGTGCGAAGAACGTCAACGATGCGATCCCTGCATCCAGTAATGTAAAAGCTGTATTCCATAGATACATAGCCAATGCAGTCGAGATGATCCCTAGAAAAAGCACACCAAAGATAATCTCCAATGTAATTTTTCCAATAGTTTGATGGGTGAGCTCCCAGGTTCCCATTGGTATACTGATTGGTAAACCACCAGTAAAAGCGATCAGGCTGGTTGTTAATACATCAACCTTCCGTGTAACTTTGCGGATCATCACAGAGTATAGTGCCCAGGTTAATCCAGCAGCAATTAGGCATAGGTTACCCTTAAATAGTGATGATGCGATATGAATGTTCCGGGGATCAATTACTGCCAGTACACCTATCGACGCGATGATCAATGCCAACAATCGGCGTAAAGTAATTCTCTCACCCAGTAAAAGTGCAGCGAAAAGTAACACGAAAGCCGGTGTAGCTGAAGTTACTAATGCACCATTGGCTGCTGTAGATAATTTTGTCCCAACGAATTGAAAACCAAGAGAGATCCCATAACCTATAAATCCTACTCCAAATATTTGCCAGAATTCCTTGTGGCTAGTTTTAGGACCGCCTCGCAGGACAACGGCGATAATCAATGTCAATATACCAAGAATCAAGCGCAAAGTAATCAGGGAGAAAGGAGGAATAATCTCCATCACAACTTTACTGATTACGTACATGCCACCCCAGATAGAACTAGCGGTCAATCCGGTAAAAAGGCCATAAAGAGAGTGTTTCATTACTTAATATTCTATGGTGATATTCTACGCGGGCTTAACTGATAAAACCGCATCTGCTTATGATGAACAAAGGGGTGAAAGGAGAAGTAATGAAAGTCACTAGAACATTAAATCGTTTATTTGGGTAATTGTCTCCGGTTTTGGTCGTAGGTCTTTTTCCGTCAGCCGGTTCAATGGGATTCCAACTAAATTGTAACGTTCTGTGAGCGGTGGTAGCTCTGGATTGATGTAGATTAGACCTGTGATCAAGCAATTTGTGCTATTGGCTTCTTCTAGTACACTGATAGCCTCGCCTCGATTCAATGGATTATAGTCTCTTCCCAATTTTTTTAAAACAATAGTAGAACCATCATGCAAGGTTACCTCTTTGTTTTCGCCTTCTCCATAATCCACCATGATCTCTTGGGCAAGAGGTACGTAGGACAGTTCATGCAGAGCAACTTCGTGTTCTTTGCCCCAAGCGTATGAGTGATAAGCATTTTCCTGGTTGTTAAAGGTAACACATGGACTAATAATATCCAACACAGCGATGCCATTGTGACCTAGTGCGGCTTTAATTAATTCTTTAACCTGTTTCGGATCACCAGCGAATGAACGAGCAATAAAAGAGGCATTTCCGACTAATGCTTCCCAGACTATATCCACAGGCATGTATGGATTAGTACCCTGATGTTTCAAGTTCAAACCAACTTCGGCGGTAGCTGAGAACTGTCCCTTTGTTAGTCCATACACTCCATTATTCTCGATGATATAGGCAATCGGTACATTCCGTCTTACTGCATGTTTGAACTGACCAAAACCAATACTCGCAGTATCTCCATCACCCGAAATACCAAGACCGCGCAGGCGTGTATCACCGAACAATGCTCCAGTAGCAACTGATGGCATCCGACCATGGAGGCCATTAAAACCGAAAGAGCGGTTCAGAAAATACGTAGGACTCTTACTTGAACAACCGATACCGCTGAACTTGACGATGTCTTCAGGAATGATGCTCATCTCGTAAAGCGCAGAAACAATCTGACTGGAAATGGAGTTATGACCACAACCTTGACATAGAGTACTTGGGTTACCACGGTAATCATTTTTGTTTAAACCCACAAGGTTTATTTGAATCTTTACATCAGCTACACGAGAGGATTCAGCCATATTAATTTAACCTCCTTCTTTAATGATGGCATCTGTTATCCACTTTGCAGTAGCAGGAAGGCCATCGCTAGAGGCAATAGAAAACAATTTTATTGCTTGTTTAGGATATTCTATCTTTAGAAGTTGATGTAGTTGTCCATCGCGATTCATTTCGATTATATAGATCTTATTATGATGTTCAATGAAATCTTTAGTATCATTGGTAAAGGGCAGCGAGCGTAATCGCAAGAAATTGGAGTTGATATTTGCCAGTTTGAGAAGGTGACGAGCTTCCTTGACTGCTGGATCGGTGGATCCATACGCAACAATCCCGATTTTTGCGCCTCTCATCCTACTAATGATCGGTTTGGGGACATATTTTCGGGCAGTTTGATATTTCTTCTTCAGACGTTCCATCATGGCTTTCCAAACTGAAGCATCCTCGCTGTAGTTCGCAGTTTCATTATGTCCTGTACCACGCAAAAAGTATGCACTCTTCGGGTGACGATTACCTGGGATTGTGCGATAGGAGATTCCATCGCCATCTATATCCAGATAGCGTTTCCAATTACCTTTTAACCTTTCCAGATCTTCTTCCCAGAGCACTTTACCTCGATCCATTGGAGAATCAGGATACTTGAAGGGAGTGGTCATCCATTGGTTCATACCCAATTCTAGATCGCTCAAAACAAAAACAGGTGTCTGTAATCGTTCAGCGATATCAAATGCCTTCCAGCCGAATTCAAAGCACTCACTAACAGTTCCAGGTAAAAGAATAAGCTGTTCTGTATCACCATGCCCCATGAAGTGTGTAAAAGTTAAGTCCCCTTGGGATGTACGGGTTGGCAGACCAGTACTTGGACCAAGCCGCTGGACATTCCATATAACTACAGGCACTTCGGTATAGTAAGCTAAACCAGCAAATTCGGTCATCAGGCTCAGTCCAGGACCGGATGTCGTTGTCATGGAACGCAAACCAGCCCACCCGGCACCAATCGCCATGCCAATCGCTGCAAGTTCATCTTCGGCTTGCACAACTGCAAAAGAATCCTTACCATTCTCGTCTCTTCGAAGCATAGGTAAGAAATGGTTCATAGCTTCTGCCAGGCTTGAGGCAGGTGTAATTGGATACCAGGCCACGAATTGCACGCCACCGTAGATCGCACCTAAGGCTGCTGCTGTATTGCCATCAGCCATAATTAGGTCGTTGGTTTTAGTCATTGGTTCGAGATAATAAGGGTCTTTCTTCTCCAAGTTCATAGCTGCCCACTCTGCGCTAGCTTTAGCCGTATTGAAGTTTAGATCAACTGAAGTTCGTTTCCCCTTGAAGTGAAAATCTAATGCTTGGCAGATATTCACGAGATCGATCCCAATTATCTGTGCTAAGATTCCAACGTAAACCATATTTGCAACAAGATCCCGGAGGTTAGGAGGGATTTCCTGGGTGCGAATGATCTCATTTACGGGCATGGGGTAAACATAAATGTCATTCCGTGTGATGTTATATTTGAAATCATTATTATAAAAAAATATCCCTCCCGGTAATAAACCAGCCAGGTCTTGCATAAATGAATTTGGATTCATCGCAACAACGATCTCATGTTCTTCACATCGAGCAGTGAATCCGTTTTTATTCACACGAATCGTGTACCATGTCGGTTGACCTTGGATATTTGATGGAAATAGGTTTTTTCCTGAAACCGGTATACCCATCTTGAATAAAGCTCGTAGGATGGTTGTATTGGCAGTCTGACTACCGGAACCATTTACTGTGCTGACCGTGATAGAGAAATCGTTGATAATCTTTTTAGACATAGGTATCCTCTATGGAATTTATGGTTAGGTTTCAGTTAACGGGCGATGATAGATCAGATCGGTGTGCCTGATCAATGCATCGTAACCATTTTGGTAGTTCCCGCAGCATATCGCCTCAACCATAGCAGAATGGTACTGCCAGACTTCTACATGGTAATCGTAACCGGTATAGACATTTAACCCGACATCCTCATAGGCATCCCAGTATGCCTCCAGGATACCCTGAACGAAAGGATTGTTAAGACGACAATAAATAAGTAGATGTAATTCGCGATGTTCATCATGGGGAATATTAACTGGGGTACCTCGCAGTTTTCCCCAGGCTTGGTCGATAAGGTGTTTTAATTGTTGGTGATCCTCCGAGGTCAGTTTCCTGACAGCCTCATACCAGTAAGCTGACTCGATATGGATTCTCAAACTGGAATAGGATTGAAAATAATCGTTGTTTAAGATGAGTGCATATCCTAAGCTTTGCTTAACTGCTGGAAGGAACGAATAGGGTAATCGTCGGGTCCCGATTCGAGGTTTGACTTCGACGAAACCGAAGACACGAGCCACCTCCAATTGCTCCCGTAAGCTGCCTATGCTGATATCTAGTTCTTTACTAATGTCAACTAGTGGGGGAAAGCTTTGACCACTTTTTGGGTCGTGAGTTGCCAGATACTTGAATAATTTTGATAATTTGCTAAGAGAAATCAGGGATAGTGTCATTGTTTTAATAAATTAGATTAATGAGTCCACTGAAAAAACTCGCACTTTAACAAACCAGGCATAGTTTTAGGGACCGGATAGGGTTGATCAAGTCGGTAAAGATAACCCTGACAAGAACAAAAAAAGAAACACCTTGCA